>Ga0326513_10003991_pt1 | contig 10619 bp, 4 predicted proteins | sample 2_2465_0518_D_FD_203654 | JGI IMG/M metagenome (GOLD analysis project Ga0326513, IMG submission 203654) | Bovine rumen microbial communities from UC Davis, California, United States - 2_2465_0518 | ecosystem: Host-associated > Mammals > Digestive system > Stomach > Rumen | place: USA: California... | reverse complement strand
CGAATTGCAATGAGACGGACTCCGTCACATTATCGTTGTTCACCTCACCCTTCACCTCGAAGTTGGTGATGGAACTCAGGTAGTTGTGTTCAATATCCTCCGAGAAGTTGAAGATGATGTTGTCACCAAGCGTCAGCACGCCGCTCTTTGGCTCGGGAGCTCCGAACAGCTGTGGACGGCGCGTATCCTTCACGCCACTGATGATGGGCGATGCCGTAGTGAGGAACGAGTTGCCGTTTCTGCAGTACAGCACGGCCCTGAGGTCGTAGGCCTTCTCCATCACGGTGCCCTCTCCGTAGAAGTGTGTGGTGATGTTTCCGTTCTCGGGTATCATCTCGCGAACACCGCTGGCCTGGGCCATCAGCAGTGAGTCGGCATAGTAGGAACAGAGGTTTGTCCATGAGTCTTCGCCCCGCAGCGATTCCTTATACTGGAACTCGATGTGGTCGAAATTGCGCTGATGCTTGTTGAAACCGTTGATGGTCACGGGCAGGAACCAGCCTCGGCGGTCGTCGTACTGGGCATTGGTGTTCATCACCCATTTGTCGCCCGGCTGTGCGATGAGCACCGGTCCTGCCTCATGCAAGTAGTGCACGTCGAAACTCACATAGTTCTGTGTGTTGGCGAAGTCGCCTTGCGATGCAACGCCGATCTTCAGACCTTCGTAGTCGAATTCCTCACCGGCATATACCTCCATCGTCTTCTCCATGACTTTGCCGGGGTAAAGAACGACGGTCATGCCCGTACCCGTCAGCGGTGCTCCGTCGATGAAGATTTTGGCGCCCTTGGGATTAGACTCCATATCCTGGATGAAGGTGAAAATCGTCAGTGCGCCGGTGGCCGCCTCGGGCTGCTCACTCTCGTTGGTGAGGTAAACCTTGAAGCGTGCGGGGTCGCCGATAGCCACACCGCTCACGCTCTGCTTGTCAAGCGTAATCTTCGGGTTGCAGATCTTCTTGGTCCGTTCGTCGAGAATGCGCCCTCTGTCATAGAACAGGGTCTTGCGCTCATCCTCATAGGGATTACAGGTGGCGCCGCCACGGGTACGATAGACGAATCCTCGTGCATAGCGTGCATTCTGCATATCGTTGTCACGACTCAGGTAGCCTCCCACATAATCGGTCATATTGTTGAAGTTCTGTTCCGTGAACACATCGAATTGGCTGACATCTTTCACATAGTCAGCATCGGTCATCGTGCGATAGAGATCGATGTTCAGATGGCTTTTTGTGTCTATACTGATGTTGAAGCTCTCCTTCCTGCTGAAGGTCTTTGTCTCTCCAGAGACATCCTTGACACTATAGTTTAGCGTGGGTAGGATGCTGAATTTAAATGTCTTGCCAAAGAATGCCATTTTCGACGAGAAGGCCGGGTTCTTATTGTCCGACGACTCTGACGAGCTGGCCGTTGCCGATGTATTGATTTTTCCCCACAGGGACTTGACTATTCTTGAAACAATCCTTATGCCAAAGAGAGAACTGGCGACCAGCGAGGCATCGGCGCCCGATTCATCAAAATAGTTGCCTGAGATAATGCCCGGGAGGTGGTAGTAGTTAGAAATGGAGTATTCGCTCTCGAACTGCTCGGCGTAGGTTACTTTCGTACCACCGTCAATGTCGTAGTTAGCCACAAAATCGGTGGCATTCAGTTTCTCTCGCTCGTTCTGGGCTATCATCTGTACCCAGCTGAATATGACCTGGTTTATCTCGGCCACCTCGTCAGAGGGGGTATCGCCGTCGCTGGCAGGCACATGTATGACGTAGTTCATACTGTCCACGGGCTGCATGGTGCTAGTGTAGTAGAATATCTCATCGCCTTTGGTATTGACCAGTCCGAAGTTTTCGCTGTCGGCCGGTACGAGCGAACGATAGACGGGCTTGCCTGTGGCATCAGCCTGTCGCTGTGCTTCCTCGGCGGTGCCGATGAACATCAGTTCGCGCAGTTCCTTCACCTTTGCGGGAATCAGTTCGCCCAGAATGTACTTCTGGGAGTGTATAAACTGTGACTTTATCTTCGGTCCGTAGCCTATCGACTCGTCACGCACCAGGTGGTATTTATTACCTTCTCGGTCCTGTCCCTCGGCAATGTGTACCAGCGAGCCATACTTGTTGGTGATGCCTGCCGTAGTACCGCCGCCCAACCGACCCAGCATGTGCTGGTAGATGCTGTCGGGTATGGCCCTGATGGTACTCATGGGCGTCACGATGATGTTTTGGACTATGCCGATATAGAGGTCAGCTTCGGCCCCCACCATGGTGGCTGCACTGCTTGTGGTGATGTCCTGCGTCACATTCATCGTGTAGGCGAAGCCACGATGGCCTTGCATATCGAAGGCATATTCAAATTCCAGTACTTTCTCCAGATTCGAGGAGTTGATGATGCCGTTGGTATGGCCTATTCCGCCGGCCGCGGCTACGGCACCCTGGTAGTTCTCCAGTGTGGTGCCCGATGCCCACGAAAGTGCCAGTCCTGAATGCAGGCTCATATCGAGCGTGTAGCTATATTTCAGCTTCGAGCCTTTCGACAGCGTTGCCGTGCTGCTTCCTCCAGGCGGGTCGCGCAGGATGTCGATGAGTTGTGGCTGACCATTGACGAGCACATCCTTGTTGTTACCGGTGGCAAACATGTTCAGCACATATCCTTTGAGAGGTTCTGCCTCGTAGGTGGTGCCGTCCTGGGTCAGGGTCATCGTCACGGTCTTCACGGCATTCTCGCCGGTCAGCAGGCGTGTGGTCTGCCCGGCCTCCAGATAGAAGCGGCCCTGGCCGTTCTCGTCCAGATCGACGAACTGCTGGTTCACTCCGTCCTTCAAGCCGTTGTGGACCGTCACCCGTCCGCCACCAATCTTCACCATGTCTACCTTTCCCGTGCGCTCATCATTATTATATATATAGCGCTCGCCAACCTGAATCTCGATGGGATATTTGCGCTCCAGACTGAACACGGGGTGTCCGAAGGTGTAGTCGGCAGTGCCGGCCATGACAGGCTCTGGTCCATGATCTTCGGCAGGATCATTGTTTTCCTCGCCTCGGCAGGTCAGCGACAGCTCACTCAGCTGAAGCTCATAGCCTTCGTAGGTTCCGATATTTCCCCATGTCGAACTGATAATCTCCAGACGGAAGTACTGGCAGAAGGTGTGGTTGGGTACATTGAAGTTATATGTCTGACAGTTGAAGGCTCCCATTTTGCTGTCGGCGGTTTCCATCAGTGTTGTCCATTCATCGTCCTGATTGGCTTTGCCAAGCAAGCGCATGACATTGGGGTTACGACCGTCGTAAATCTCCGTGTCGTTACCGGTGGTCAGGTTGAGCGACTTGAGGCTGCATGGCGCTTCGGTGTTGAATTCTACCCACCACCCTGATGTATTGGAGACGACACACCATTTGGTGTTCGGGTTGCCGTCGAACATCATCTTGTATGACTCCGCTCCTGCCTTTACATGGCTGGCATCTGTTGGTGTCAGTTTGGGCGTATGGGTGTAATGGTCAAAGGGGTTGAAATACTCCTTGTATTCCGTCATGGCCTCATAGGCCAGTGGCACGGTCACCTTGTCGCCTCCGACAGTCATGGCGACATAGCTCTTGTCGCCGAAATAGTCGAAGGTGTCGTAGCCCACCTGGCGGTAGGTGATCTCCACAGGGGCATGGTAGATGCGGTCGTAGCGGTAGTTGTAGATTTCTTCGGGCTGGCTGACGTTGATGCCGTCTGCACTGACGAAGGTACCCTCATACCTTACGGTGTCGGGCGTGAGACTCTCCGTCAGGTCGATGACCTCGCTCACCTGTCCGTCCTGGAACAGTGTGGGATAGCCCTCGCAATATACCTGCTGCACCTTCCATCGTACGGGCGGCAGCATCAGCACATATTCGCCGGTCACCGAGTCGGGCCTGACGACCATGCGCTTACGCTGCACGTCGGCTATGGTCTTGTGGCCCTTGCCGCCCGGGTGGTCGAACGTGAGCTGCCGTGAGCTCTTTGCCGGGTTTTGGTTATCATAGACCAGCCACGACGTGTTGTCGCCCTCGAGGGTGAGCACCATCGTCAGGTCGTCACCGAGGTTGTTGCGCGAGAGGTTGTTGTCCAGTGGCAGCGTGCCCTGGTCCTTGCCGCCCACGACGCGTCCGGTGACTTTCACCAGTGTGGCATCGTAGAAATAGGTCTGTGCAACCTTGTCGTCCAGCACTACGCCGTCGGCACTCTTGTAGTAGCCGTTGTTGACGAACGTGTGGCCTTGCATGACTACCTGTATGGTGTCGCGTACGCCGCCCATCACCTGGAAGTCGGCGCGTCCCTCAAAGTCGGTCTCCACCGGCTGTCCTGCGGCATTATGCAGCTGGCGGCCGTTCACCAGGAAGTGAGCTCCCTTGACGGGGATGCTCGTTCCTTCATACATCACATAGGCACTGAAGCCCAGTCCGTTGGTGATGGTGAACTCATGTACCTGCCGGTGGTTGCTCTCGTTATTGAACGTCACACTGTACGAATCGCGTTCCAGCTTGATGCCACCTTCGGAGACGGGTGTCACCACGTAGGTCACGCTCTGCTGTCCCATGTACGACAGGTCTTCTGCCTTGAAGTAGCCGCTCTGGTCGGTCTTCACGCTTACCGACGTGCCACCGCCTTGCGGAGCCACTTCTACAGTAATGTCAGGCACACCCGTACCGTCATTGAATCGCACGTAACCCTCCAGGAGACCCGTGTGCTTGCAGGCACCCTGTGCCACCTGCGTCTCGGTGAAGCTCACGCCCTCGCAGTCGTTGGTCGCGCGTACCTTATATTCATAGTCCTCCAAGGGCGAGACAGTCTTGTCCTCGTAGCTCAGCTGGTCGATATCGGTTTCCACTTCCTTCCATGCACTATCGTCAGTTCCCTTCGGTCGACGCAGCACGGTGAAGAAGTCGATGGGGTTGCCGTCGGTCTCCCAGACGAGCAGCACGCTGCTTTGCCGTGTTTCTGTCTTCAGCGTCGGGTCTATCTTGCCTATGCTCTCGTAGTGGAAGGTGGGCAGCGTGGGAGTGGGATACGAGGCAGGAGGCTCAGCATACGACGTGAAGCGGAGTGCCACTTTCCCGTCTTTTTCCTGCCAACCATCACCGAGGCTGCTCAGCATTTCGCCTACTGTGGGAGCAACAAAGGCCTGTGTCTCGTCTTTCGGCAGGAACTCCGTCAGGTGATAGCAGTTCACGAATGCTCCTGTAACATTGGCCAGACCGCTTCCGATATGAGTCCAACTCATATTGGTGTTGGGGAAGCCTTCGAAACTTCCGTTCTCCACATTGTTGAAGAAAGAGTTGCTGTTGCCGCTTTCCTCCCAACCGAGGAATGCTCCGGCATATCTGCCGGAACCAGCTCTTAGTGTGCCGTCGAAAAGACAGTTGGTGATGGTGTGGCTGGCGTTGTGGCCATGACCGATGAAACCGCCGATATGTGTTTTGTCGGTTTGCACCGTGACAGAGACTTGGCAGTTACTGATGATATTTCGTCTGCCACTGCTGGCATCGCTGCTGGCAACAAGACCGGAGCAGTGGATATTCCCTTGGATTTTGCCCGTGACACGCAGATTCTCGATGGTATAATCCCTGGCAAAGCGGAAGGGTGCTATATTGTCAAGAGGATTCCAAAAATCGTAGTTCAACGTATGGCCGTTACCATCGAAATGTCCTCGGAATGCGAGATTCTGTGTTGGACCTATGAGGTTTTTTGCATTGATGTCGGCATAGAGGCGTGCGTTCACGTCGTACTGGCCCTTGGCCTCCTGCACCATGTCGCGGAAGGTCACCCAGTCGGCATTCGTGCGGATAGGGAAGAAATAGGGTTCTATGCCATCCCATGTGTTTATGGGCGATGCACCCTGTTCGATAAAGAGTTTGATGTCGTAGTCCACGCAAGGTCTCGTGAATGCCACTAATTTGTAACGCTGTTGGCGTTCGTCGGCAGTAAGGGTGTAGAGCATGGAGTCTACCGGTTCGCCGGCACGGTTTTTCATCAGGATGCGCAGTTTGAGTGCAGCTCGGTTGTCCCATACGGCATTGCGTTCGTTGGCATAGTTCCACGAGATACGCACGGTGTGGGCTCGTTCGTCCTCCCACTTGGCATCGTACGAGGCGATGCGCAGCAGGTGGATGTCGTCGACCAAGCATAAGGTATTCTGGGCACAGTTGTTGCCCTCCCAACCCCAGTTCTGGCTGATCATGCGGCGCACGCGGTAGGTCAGGCTGTCGAGTGTACCGCCTTTCTTCAGCTGTTCCTTGACGATGGCCTCGACGAGCGTGCTGTCGGTAAATTCAAATTTCATGTTGTCGGGGTCAACGACGAAGGGCTCCGATGCGATGGTTACGAAGTCTTCCTCCTTGCCCGTCAGCGAGCGCTGCACCTCGAAGAAATCGGCGTCGGTCAGGTCGTCCGTGTTCGGGTAGAGAATGGTCCACTCCAGTTTGACTGCCGCCTTGCTGTTGCCGGTGGGTATAGCTGTGAGGCCTACCGGAGCATGAACCATCGGCTGGTTCTGAACCTCCGATGAGATGTTTTCTATCGCATTGTCATCTTTATCCTTATAGCTCACGACAATGCGGAAGTTATCGTGGGGCACGGTGGCATCAAGGTAGATCGTACCGCTGTTGGCATTGGTGGGCATGGATTGAGTGACCTTTTTACCGCTTTGGTCTGTGTATTCATAGCGCGCTGCCGTCAGCTTGTCGGAGGCGATGAACCAGGGCACTTCTATCTTGCCGCTCTCGCTGTAGGAAAGGGTGGCCATCGTCACCTGCGGGGTAATAATGTCTTGGGCTGGCGGCATAGAGATCGGCACGTCTTCCAGTCCCGAAACGTTCATGGCATCACGGCTGTTGCCGTCGCGGTGGACGTCCCACGAGAACTTCAGGTCCTTGCCCAGCAGGTCGTAGGGCACGCGCCACACGGCATAGACGTTGAAGGTCTTACCGTCAGAGTTACGATAGACCAGACGCTGGATGTCGCCGTCTGCCTTGGTCAGCGTGAAGTGGTTGGCAGAGTTGCCTTGTGTCACGTCGATGCTGCCGCCTACGTCGGTTCTGAAATGTATCCAGATGTCCTTGTTGTCGTTGTCGGTGTCGCCGTCGCGCTGCCAGTGGAAGCAGGTCTCGGTGTGGGTCCCGCTGTCATCGGTCCACGTCACCTTCAGGTTGCCGTTGTCCACCCAGCAGTCGGCACCGTCCATGTCATAGACAGGTGCAGAGATGCGGATGGTGTTCGAACCGTTGAGCATCACCTGATACTTCCAGGTGTCGTCAACATGGGTGGCCATCGTCGTCTGCGGCAGCAGCCACGCGAAAAAAGCCAGCAGCATCATCCACTGCTCCCGTCCAACTCTTACGTTGAAGAATCTCATAATCTTCATTATAGCATTTATTTAAACTGACAAAATATTGACCGTACAAATAGGCATCACGAGGCCGTATGAGTAAAATCTCACGATGAGAATGGCATAGCCGACAGGGAGGGCAGACGATGCATCACAGACTCACACGTTAACGTATTTTTGCTGCAAAGATAGTGAAAAATCTGGTAGAAAGTAAGTTTCAACCGTTTTAATTCACTCTCTCAGGCCACATTTTGTGAAGGAAGAGCTACTCAACCCCCATTTTCTTCCTCTTCTCACGCGGCACATGTCATCGACTTTTCCATACGCGGGAAAAACGCAAGCATCCACAGCATTCCCCAAAGCGAGGAAACGAATAAGGGGAGCGACATTTGACTCCATGCCGCTCCCCTCTTCATCTCTTTTCTTTCGACTATGTTTCTATGGTCACCTCCAAAGTTTAAACTCGCCTGTGCGAATGCTGGCGATGACACCTCCGTCGATGAGCAGGTCGGTTCCCGTGATGAACCTGGCATGCTCGCCCAGCAGGAAAGCAGCTGCCTCGGCTATCTCGTCGCTGGTGCCCGTACGTCGTGCGGCAGAGGCATCGATCATGTCAGTCTCATCTTGTCTCCAATCTTGGCTTTACGGGGTCGGTGAGCCTTGTGATGTGGTCATATTCCACCGCCACAACTCCTTTTACTCCCCTGAAATGCTGCATCGTCTCTTCAAGTGATTTATCTTCAGGCTTCTTCAACGCCATACCATTAATAATGTTGTAGTCGTAGATGACTTCACACTTATATGCCTTGACAGCCTTCTGCAAGGGTGCTTTGCCCACCTTCTCATCGTACATCACGAGGAATACAATTTGTTTTATTGCCATAGTCATCTTTGTATATTTTCTTTTAGAATCATTCTTCCGTATTCCGTCATCAACTCACGTCGTCCAATTCATGGCACCTCTGTCGGTTGATTTCAGTCCAATGACTTTCCTTCCTACGGGATCTTGCTTTCAAGTTTCTCTGCCTTCTCTAAGTAGTCTGACAAATCTATTGTTCCAGCCTCATTTTCAATATTTAGATTCGGTACTTTCTCCACAATCCTTGTGTTACCTGTTTTCTTGTCAACATAAAAATGAACCGTTGCTCCCGTATAACTACGGAATACCACTTCATACGCAGAATCCGATTCTGCCCCCATCTCGACATTCATAATGGAAGGATTTTCCTCAGCGGCACTCCAGTCATAGACATCATGACAATATTTGTTTACCCCCTCGTAAGCGTTTTCTGCCGTAATCCTTTTATCGGGATGGCCTGAACCACACGAAAGGAAAAACATAAGTGGCAAAGGAAATATGACGATAAATGGCTTCATTGCTCTATTCGCTGAATTCTGATTAATAATATTATTCTTTCTAAATCCGACGGTACCCAGACTTGACCTCGGAACATTGTCTTTGCCTCCGTCGTATAATAGCATTTTATTGAAGTTTCGGAAGTTAATAAAAACGTGAATATATAGGTACAAAAAAGGCATTGGATTCTTGCATATGTCGCAAGAAATGAGTAACTTTAAGGTGCAAAACAAAAAGACTCACCAATCCAATGCCGATGCACAAAGTTACGGAATTTCTGTCAGAGATAAGCACATTTTTCAAGAAAAATGATTCTGGCCGTGCAATGTTTACCATTATGGAAGTGATTAAGGGTATAAGAATGAACGAGCAGACGCTCTTCGGCCGCAAGAGCCGTTGTAACAGCAAGTACTCGCTGCTGCAGGTTTTCCAGCTTCTGTTGGTATGTCCCTGTTTCATGATTAGGAATCCTTTCAGTATCTATGGCTCACCGTTAGGCGGCACGCTCGGTTGCTGCAAAGATGTTTTCTATGAGTTCCTCAACGACGACCGCACGGACTGGCGCAAGCTGCTGTACCATATTGTCTGCCAGCTCTGGACGAAGGTCATCGTCCGCAGTGACCACAAGCCTACGGACACTTGCCTGATGATTGACGACACGGACTTCCCCAAGACTGGCCGGCGTATGGAGAACATCGGACGTGTCCACTCCCATCTTGAGCACCGCAGCATCCTTGGCTTCAAGGCTCTCTTTCTCGGCATTACTGACGGTATCAGCCAGATGCTGCTCGACTTCGCCATCCTCGGAGAGAAGGGCAGGAAGGGCAACTACGGCATGAGCGGCAAGGAACTCTCCAGGAGATACAGCACGGAACGGGATGCCGATGCTGCCATCCAGACACGTCTCAGTGAGTATTCCATGAGCAAGATAGACCTTGCCATAGAGATGATCGGCAGGGCCATCCGACAGAAAGTACGCTTCCGCTATGTGCTGGCAGACAGCTGGTTCACATGTGCCAAGATAGTCAGGTTCATCCGTTCCCGTCATATCAAGTGCGACTATATCGGAATGATAAAGGTCGGCGAGGAAGGTAAGACCAAGTACCGCTTCGAGCGTAAGGACCTTACAGCGCCGGCCATCATCAAGAGGCTGAACAAGCGGGGAGACAAGAAGTACAGCCGCAAGCTCAGGTGCTGGTACATGAGTGCCGATGTCGCCTTTGCCGACACCAGTGTCCGTCTCTTTTTCATTCGCCGCAGCAAGCGTGGCCCATGGAGCGGACTGCTCACGACTGACCTCTCGCTGAGATTCTCCGAAGCATACAGGATTTACTCCAGACGCTGGTCCCAGGAGGTCATCTTCAAGGAAAGCAAGGGACTGCTCGGACTGGGGAAATGCCAGTCTGCCAACTTCGCAGCACAGATTGCAAGCACATCCCTTGTGGCACTCCAGTACAACATCCTCTCTGCCGTGAAGCGATTCATGGACTACGAGACTATTGGAGAACTCTTCAGACAGGCGGGACAGGACAGTCTCGAACTGACCATCACAGAAAGAATCTGGCAAGCGATTCTTGAACTCGTGGCTGCCATCACCAAAGTATTCTCCATCGATGATGAAGAAGTCTTGGATACCTTGGTTAACGAGTCTGATGAACTTGCTCATATCTGTAAACTATATCAATGTAAAATGGCGAGTTAAGAACTCCCGAAACTTAAATTATAGTATTTTCTGCGAAAATACAGTTGTATGTTTAACTTTCTACGTATAAGTCTCTTTAGTCTCACGGAATTTTATTAATTGAAGTTTCGGAAGTTAATAAAAACGTGAATATATAGGTACAAAAAAGGCATTGGATTCTTGCATATGTCGCAAGAAATGAGTAACTTTAAGGTGCAAAACAAAAAGACTCACCAATCCAA
>Ga0326513_10003989_pt1 | contig 10622 bp, 10 predicted proteins | sample 2_2465_0518_D_FD_203654 | JGI IMG/M metagenome (GOLD analysis project Ga0326513, IMG submission 203654) | Bovine rumen microbial communities from UC Davis, California, United States - 2_2465_0518 | ecosystem: Host-associated > Mammals > Digestive system > Stomach > Rumen | place: USA... | reverse complement strand
CATATCAGAAACCTATCAATTCCAAAACGTTTGGGCGAGAAATCCCTTACCACTCAGCGCCTCACAAGACGCACCAATGAGACTACTCGGCGAAATCAGCCATACTTTACACTCGCACATTTATCAAAACAACACAACAACAGCTCATCCTCTCCGTCATAGCCGCATTCGGCTGCCATCCACCGTATTCAAAAAAAGCATGCACCCCAATCACAAGCATCTGTCATTCAACAGAGTACTCCTAGTATTAAATCCTGAAAGGAAAAATAGGTAAAATAATGGGATTTTTCCAAAGAAAATGGTCGTACTTTTGCAACGTGAAAAAAGGGCTCAACACAGGCAATACCCTGGCACAGAGCCTCTCGAAAAAGTATTAAAAGAAAGGATAGCATCATGAAAATGTCTCGTTTAATAAGCGTAGTTCTTCTAGGAGCAGCCCTCGTCGCCTTCACCCCGGTATATGCCCAGCGTGGCGGTGGCGGCGGTGGTCGCAGCAGTAGCGGAAGCAGTAGCAGCCACAGCAGCGGAAGCCGGGGCGGCGGCAGTTTCTCCAGCAGCCGCGGTTCGAGTTCCAGCCACTCCAGCAGCAGCTTCTCCCGTTCCTCAAGCAGCTCCAGCTCCTCCTTCAGCCGCTCTGGCTCCTCCTCTAGTCGCTCCAGCTCGTCATTCGGTTCCTCTTCGGGCATCTCTTCCCGACCCACCGAAACCGGCACCCGTTCCAGCTCATCGAGCAGCTACAGAGGCTCCTCCTCTTCCTCCTCCAGCGGCCTCCGCGGTAGCGGTAGCGAGAGCAGAAGCAGCCTTATAGGAAATGACGCCCCCGCCCACATCTCCCGCACCGGCAGCGTTCCCTCGCGCACCGGCAGCAGCCAGCCCGGCGTTGAAGCAAAAGGACGCGGCGATGGCACACGCGGCACCAACACAGGCATCCGCTCCGACAGCCCCTCCAACCGCACTTCCGGATCGCAGGTAGGCGGCGGACGACCCAGCGGCACCCCTCCTGCAGTGGGCGGCAGTGGCGGCCCACACCACCACCCGCACCCCTCGCCCTACTTCATGCACCCACACCACCACCATCTGGTGCACTGCCACCAACTCTACTGGGACCCCTATCCCCCTCGTCACCTCTACTGGCCCGGATTCTGGGTCTACTGCGACAGCTACTGGTATGACTACCATGTGACCGACATCGCCGTTGTGCACAACTACGTGAAGGATACATACAACATGGAACTTGTGGCCTACGCCATCAGCGGCGATTATATGTACGCCCTAGTCAACGACCCCGACGGCCACACCTACCTGCAGGTATACGACAAAAACGACAAACTCCTGGCCGAGCAACAGGTCAGCCGCAAGTACAAAAAAATGGAAGTCGACGCCCAAAACGGCGGTTGCTGGATCATGAAAAAGAGAGACAAAGACCCACTCCTCTTCCTCTATGCCGACGGCCAACTGCTCATCTACGAAGCCGACAAATAAGGTGCCTCCCCTCTGAAATCGACGCATTCCCACACGGCAACACACCAACACCCAGCAGCAAGCCATCCGCTCCGCAACGAACACAAACGTTCATTACAAAGTTACTATACTAAGTTTTCTATCAGCAAGAGCCCCCACGGGGGCTCTTGCTTTTTGCATCCACAAACATGGCCCCCTGATTGCCACCACCCTGTTTCTCCAGGGTCGCCATCCTGCCCCTTCATAAACCATATCCAGCCCCCACCCTACCCCGGCTTAGCCTTTGCCCATCCACCCAAATGCCCCAGACCCTTCAGCGGCCTACTACTTCTCCACAGGCTCACCCGTCCCTCCCACCGCCCACTCCAGGTTCGCTCTTTCTCCGCCTTTTTATTTACATTTAGTTTTTATTTTATTTGCATTTTATTTATCACAGCAAAATAAAATAGAAAATAAAACCCGTTCAAATAGTATCTAACAGACGAACCAACGGAAGCCTATCAACTCAATATCCGAAACTGCAGCGGGACGGATTCAGAAAAACAAGTTGGCACGGGCACTATCCTGGGCATTTGCAAAAAAGGATAAAACCCGACAATTCAGTTGAAAAAAATAATTTCCTACAATTAAAAAAAAATACGTACCTTTGCAAAACCAAAATTTGAACATGAATAGTCAACATATAAACGAAAAAATCATTTTCTTAAATATCAAGAAAAGAGACGTTTACGACTATCTATAGACCATGTGGCAGTGCCTTGCCGTGTGGTCAAGCGGTATGCCTCTACACGGGGCTGTCGGTATTTTTTGGAAATCAAATCATTTTATTAACATTTATTTAAATCTAATACTATGGAATTACCATTTGCTGAAGCGTGGAAAATCAAAATGGTCGAACCCATTAAGAAATCCACCCGCGAACAACGCGAAAAATGGCTCGAAGAGGCCCACCAGAACATCTTTATGCTCAAGAGCGACTACGTCTACATCGACCTGCTGACCGACTCCGGCACCGGTGCCATGAGCGACCGTCAGTGGAGCGCCATGATGATGGGCGACGAGAGCTACGGCGGTGCCCGCTCCTTCTACCACATGAAGGACACCATCACCGAAATCACCGGCTTCGACTATGTCATCCCCACCCACCAGGGCCGCGCAGCCGAGAACGTGCTGTTCAGCTACCTCGTTAAACCCGGCATGGTTGTGCCCGGCAACGCCCACTTCGACACCACCAAGGGCCATATCGAGAGCCGCAAGGCCTTCGCCATCGACGTCACCGTCCCGGAAGCTTACGACACCCAACTCGAAGTCCCCTTCAAAGGCAATGTCAGCCTTGAAAAACTGGAGAAAGTGCTCCAGGAGAACAAGGGCAAGGTTCCCTTCATGGTCCTCACCGTCACCAACAACACCGTCGGCGGCCAGCCCGTCAGCATGAAGAACATCCGCGAGACCTGCGAACTCTGCCACAAATACGGCGTGCCCGTCAACATCGACAGCGCCCGCTTCATCGAGAACGCCTACTTTATCAAGACCCGCGAGGAAGGCTATGCCGACAAGACCCTCCGCGAGATCTGCAAGGAGATGTTCTCCTATGCCGACTGCATGACCATGAGCGCCAAGAAGGACGGCCTCGTCAACATGGGCGGCTTCATCGCCACCAACAAGAAGGAGTGGTACGAAGGTGCCAAACTCTTCTGCATCCCCTTCGAGGGCTTCCTCACCTATGGCGGTATGAACGGCCGCGACATGGACGCCCTGGCCGTGGGTCTGAAAGAGAACATCGAGTTTGAGATGGTCGAAACCCGCATCAAGCAAGTCCAGTACCTCGCCGCCAAACTCGACGAGTACGGCATCCCCTACCAGCGTCCCGCCGGTGGCCACGCCATCTTTGTCGACGCCGACAAGATCCTCACCCAGATTCCCAAAGAGGAGTTCCCCGCCCAGACCCTCACCTGCGAGCTCTATCTTGAGGCCGGCATCCGCGCCTGCGAGATTGGCTACGTCCTGGCCGACCGCGACCCCGTCACCCGCGAGAACCGCTTCGGTGGCAACGACTTCGTGCGCCTCTGCATCCCCCGTCGCGTCTACACCAACAACCACATGGACGTCATCGCCGCAGCCCTGAAGAACGTCTACGACCGCCGCAACACCATCACCCGCGGTCTGGAAATCACCTGGGAAGCCGAGCTGATGCGCCACTTCACCTGCCAGTTCAAACGCCTCGGCAAGTAAGCCGCAACGCAAACTAAATAGAGAAAGCCCCGCCCCTACCGGTCGGGGCTTTCTTCTTTAGGTGATAACTGTCCTTATTAGGTGATTTCTGAAAGTTGCCGCCAGTTGAGCAGAAGACCCACTGAGAAAAGCGTAATAGCCCCTATTGATTGGAATTACGAAAAAGTTCGTTACGAAAAAATACGTAGTAGGGAAAAACCCTTTTAATCCAAATCGGTTATTCTGGTTTATGTCAGATTAGCATTTGTTAAGAGCAAAATGAAATCACCGATATCTTCTAATTACAATGAGTTGCTGCAACGACAGACACATAGAGGTAGGGAGGCAGTCCGCCAGTGCTGGGAGAATCATACGGACAGCTAATATCGGAATAAGAATCCATTGATTCGGATTTAATTCGTATCTTTGCAGCGTGAAATCATAGTGTTCGTTTGTGATGAGTAACGTTATTGAAATATCGAAGACACAAGTGATTATGGCTTTTGTGGCCACCTGTATCGAGACCACCGCTCGATGGCTGGACGTGCCCTATATAGATGTGTATCAACGGATGAAACGTGTAGGGCTGATTGAGAAGTATATCCTTCCTCATTACGAAACACTTCATACCGAGAGCCGTGAGAACCTTGCGTCAGGATTGGTGGAATGTCTGAACAATTGGGAGGCCAAGAAATGAGTGAAATGATTGTCTATCATGGAGGGACGGAGAAGATCGAATCACCTGTCTGTAAATTCGGGCGGCGAAACCTAGACTTTGGTCAAGGGTTTTATGTAACTGATATTCGCAAGCAGGCCGCTGATTGGGCTACCTTAGTGGCTGACCGTAGAAAGGTGGCTCCCATCATAAACAGATATCGCTTAGACCGTGATGCCATATTGCGCGAAGCTCGCTGCAAAGTCTTCACCGCATACGACAAGGATTGGCTACAATTCATTGTGGCCAGCCGTCGTGGCGAACATGTGGCTGATAGCTACGACTACATCGAAGGCGGTGTAGCCAACGACCGTGTGGTTGATACGGTCAACCTCTACATGGCAGGCCTGATGGACGAGGATACTGCACTCTTTCGCCTGTCCCAGCATCAGCCCAACAACCAGATGTGCATACTTTCACAGGAGTTAATCGACAAATACTTGGTTTTCGATGGAACAGAGACAATCTGATGACCCCGTTAAGTCACCTGTCATACAGGAGATAATCTTGAGCAACCGCATCGGTGCCATCGCGGTGGAGTTGTCCAAGCGTCTGAATATAGCACCGGAGAAAGCCTTGCAGCTGTTCTACGAAAGCCAGACCTGCGCCGACCTGCACGACAAATCTACAGGTCTCTACCTCTATGGCGACTTGTATGTTGCCGATGAGTTCATGAGAGAAAAAGAGTACGCGATATAATTAGGTGTCACAGTACATAACCGAGTTGCCGTTCAATAGGTTGATGCAACGTTAGATATGCAAAATCTTGGAGGCAGCCCGCTGGCATTGGGAGAACCACTCAAAGGACTAACCCCTAAATAATTGTTTTGCCAAATAAGAAAAGATTTGTATCTTTGCAGCGTGAAATTACGAAAAAGTTCGTTACGAAAAAATGCGTAGTATGGAAAAACCTTTCAAATTCGGCACCATCGTGGAGGAGGAATTCTTCACCGACAGAGTGAATGAGGTGACTTACATCACCCAGTGTAATTATAGCGGAGTATTGGTTAAATGTGTTTGAGAATAAAGAATGATTAAAAAATTATGTGCATGAAAGAATTAACAGCTATTCGCTTTTTGCAAATCATTTTAGAGGACAATCCTGAATTACATTTCATAATAGGGAATGAGATTAGTTATTTAAAAGCACAATTGGAGAATTATGCAATCCAACCAGAGTTGTCTTCATCCGAATTTCATGCAGTTGCCAGACAATACCCGAATTACGTTCAAGTAACAGAAACATCTGTCATTATCCATAATGGCATAGAACTGAAGAATGTACTGAAACGGAAACTTATATTCAGCCAAGACAAAGAGTTGGATGATAATATTATTGAAATATGGAAGCGACTAAAAGAATCTTAGATAGTGTCCATGGTTATATTACTATCCCTGAAGATATTTGTAATAATGTGATAGACACCCCATACTTCCAGAGGCTTCGACGCGTAGAGCAAACTTCCTGCCGTGTTCTATTTCCATCAGCTCGACATGATCGTTTTATCCATTCTTTAGGAGTGTATCATATTGGAAAGAAAATAGTGGAGGCCATAAAGAAGAATTGTGACACTAAGTTGCCTAATGAATTCGAAAATAGAGCAGAGAACTATTTGATGGCCTGCCTTCTCCATGATGTGAGCCATTCTCCTTTCTCACATACATTTGAAGACTACTACGACAACAATACCAATTCTTTAAAAGACTTATTGAGTCAGAAAGTAAACACTCAGACCTTTACTTCAGATTGGAAAGACACGGATTGGAACTCAGCTCCGCATGAGATAATGAGTGCTATCATGGCAATAACCTGTTTCTCGAATTATGTAAAAGCCCCCGAATATGATTTGGAGTTTATCGCCAGAATGATCGTGGGCTGTAAATATTCTGACCCATCGAAGAGTTTTGAAAATGCTTTCATCGAATTACTGCATAGTAAAATATTGGATGCGGATGGACTAGACTATGCATGTAGAGATGCTGCTTTAGCAGGATACAGTACTAATAATATCGATGTAGAAAGGCTTGTGGGAGAAATCTTCATTGTAATGGATGAGAATGACCACAATAAATATAAAGTCTGTTTCTCAAATAAGGCTATCAATGAGATAGAATCCGTACTAGGAGTAAAGCATTTTCAACAATATAATGTGTTTGCCCATCATGTAGTATCGTATGACCAGTATTTATTGCAAGAGGCTATGAAATCCGCTGCATACCTTCATCTTAATGGAAAAGAGTCATTTGATTCTCTTGAACGAAAGAAAGCCCTTGAAACACTCTGTAACATTAATGCCTTTACTGAACCATACCATTTTGGCATATACTATATCCCGCTTCTTTATCCATCGGACGATGACTTTGTATCTCTTATGAAGTATTATCCTGACGAATATTATATTAAACAGTGGTTGACTCGTACCTATCAATTACAGACTCTTTGGAAATCAAAATCCGAGTTTAAATATATTTTCGGTGATGCGTTAGGAGACACTTCAAAAGATGCGGTTGATTTATGGATTTTCTCTGAAGAATGTAAAAAATTCCTTTGTAATAGGTACGGAATTGATGAACGTGATGTCTGGATTTTAGAACCAAAGATGAAAGACCGATTTGGTTCTGCCAATGAGCTTTTAATATATATAAATGGCAAGGTTAAAACATATGAGTATCTATATCCTAAAGGTAGAATGCACTTCAATGACCTTGGCGAGCAATTTAAATATATTTTTATACCAAAAAAAATCAAAAAAGAAAATGTATTAGCATCATTAAAGGAAGAACAGGAGAAAAACAAAGTTCCTTGATTGGACGTTGAGAAAAACGTAACTAACATTGACTTGAGATATTACTAAATTAGAAAAGAAATGTTGTACTCTAAAAGTTATGGTAGACATATCCTTTTTCTAGTATTTGTTTACATTCCCTTTTTTTTGAAATAAATGTCCGCACATATGCTATAGCACTATAGTAATCTCTTACAAAATAATACCTTTCAAAAAAAAATTCGTATCTTTGCAAACGAAATAACGACTAAAAACACAACATATCGAAACAGGAGAATAGAAGATAAATACATAATATAGAAGCGTTTTTCGCATTTCAAGCAGTCCGAAACCTAGGAAATTTCCGACTACAATGCTTACGAAGGCTGAAACGCTCGCGGTGTTACCGTGAGCTTTGTTGTTAGCATTGTGGGTTATTCCTAGGACCTCGGACTCAACAAAAAGTTCGCGGTTTTTTTGTGCCACAAACAAAACATCAATATAGAAGAAACAAACATTATAATCCTGCCTATGGAAAAGAAATACAAACTCAATTACGACCCGCCTAAGGTTACAATGGTTTCCTTTGTGGTGGAGGAGGGATTGCAGATGTCGGTTCGAACATCTGGTTTTGAGCTGCCCCTCTTTGATAGTGACACATGGGGTGGACCGACATCAAATACAGAAGCCAATCGCTTCGGCGATGCTGGATGGAACAGCGGTTCCTCTCAGGGTACTGATGTCTTCGGCACAGGTTCATGGAATTAAACATTATATCAAATCATCAAACATTGAAAACTTACACTATGAAGAAGCAATATATCATTTTCTCGTTCTTTGCAGCCTTGTTGGCCGTCAGTGCCGTCAGCTGCCAAAAAGACCAGGATGTCGTCACCCTTAATGCGGTCATTCAGAAAGTCAGCAACGACTCAAAGGTCTATATTAACGACCACACACCCTATTGGCATAATGGTGACCAGATAAGGATTAACGATGTCGATTACACGTTACAGACGGCAATGGAGAACTCCGCGCAGATACCTAATGTAGAAAACAGCACTTCGGGTTATCGTGCCATCTTCCCTGCCAGTATTCTCACCAATAGCGATGCCAATATCAATAGCAGCAGCTCTGTGGCTGTTACCCTGCCTGCAACACAGGTGTTTGAAATGGTGGGCAGCCATCAGCGGATGGATGTTCCCATGGGTGCCTTTATCGACAGGGGCAGCACCCTTCAGTTTCACAACCTTTGCTCTGTGGTGAGGGTGTATGTCAGCAACGCCATCAATGCCCAGTTACCTGTCACAGGTATTACCATCACTGCCGAAGGTGCCTACCTCAGCGGTGCTGGTACAGCCACTATCACAGGCAACAGCACAGATGCCATTGTCATACCCTCTTCAACAGGCTCACATTCGGTTAGCCTTTGCAAGACGGACAACTCCCCGATGAAGACTGTCGAGCCATTGGCAACAGAATACTTCGATGTGATAGTACCTGAATTCTCCAACCCAAACGACGTAACCGTTACCGTCACCTCTCCCACAGGCTATGAGTCTATCACCATCGAGGATGCCACTTTAGCTCACAACACTATCACCACCGTTACAGTCAATGTAGATGAATTGTCCCAAACCACTGCCGACCTTGTAGATGGTCCAACATTCAATGCAGCTATCCCCACAAATGCTACAGCGATACGTTTTGAATACAATAATGCCTCTGTTACATCTGGTATCCTTCTTTCCACAGCCACATCTCCTAATCCAATTTATGGCAATATGGACGGCACCACATGGGTGGTTTCCACTCCTGCCAATAGAATTAACGCCAATGCAAATAGTAGCTATATGTTTAAGGGAGTATTTAATTCAAGCACCAATACATATCAATCGAATCTCTTCAGTATTGATTTTGGGGATAACTTCAACACTGCAAATGTTACGAGTATGTTTGAAATGTTCTATGGTTGCAGCAGCCTAACTGGTCTCAATCTCGCCAGCTTCAACACTTCCAATGTCACGACTATGTATGGAATGTTCCGGGACTGCAGCAGCCTGACCAGCCTCAATCTCTCCAACTTCAACACAGCCAATGTGACGAGTATGCATACAATGTTCTGTAGATGTAGCAGTCTAATCAGCCTCAATCTCTCCAACTTCAACACAGCCAATGTCACAAGTATGGAATCAATGTTTTCAGGTTGTAGCAGCTTAACCAGCCTCAATATCGCCAGCTTTAACACAGAAAATGTCACACGTATGGTCGCGATGTTCCAAGAATGCAGCAGCCTAACAGATCTCAATCTCTCCAATTTCAATACTTCCAATGTCACAAGTATGTTTCAAATGTTTACTTATTGCAGTAACCTAACCAGTCTCAATCTTTCCAACTTCAACACCGCTAATGTCACAAATATGGCTTCGATGTTCTTGTCTTGCAATAGCCTAATTAGCCTCAACCTCTCCAATTTTAACACTTCCAATGTAAATACCATGTGGCAAATGTTCAATGGTTGTAGTAGCCTAACCAGTCTCAATCTCTCCAACTTCAATACCGTCAATGTCACGGATATGAGATATATGTTCGGTGGTTGCAATCATCTGACCAGCATCGATCTTTACAACTTCAACACTGCCAATGTAAATGATATGCGGTACATGTTCTCTGGTTGTAGCAGGCTCACAAGTCTCAACCTTTATAACTTTGATATGAGTGGTCTTACAAGCCATACATTAAGTGGGCAGACTTACACTGGGAAATACCAAATGTGCTCAGGTCTCGCTTCTATATCTGGTGCCTGCGCCATTACTTGTTCCACAGCAATAAAGACTGAATTGCAAAGTGGCACAGACCTCGTAAATAGCCGTATCACATGGTACACGCACTAAAGTAAAGCCATTCCTGAAAACAACTTAATCTCAAAGTGCCACTTCGGTTATTCACTGAAAACACGAAGTGGCACTTCCTTTTTTCTGCATACTGATTAGGGACATATCAGGCATAATCCGCCCGACGGATAAGCCGACCTTGCCGAGAGACCGAAGAAGGGTCGAAGAGCTATCACACTCTCTTTAGGTGGGTTTATTCGTTTTGTGTCGCGTCCCTGTCGGGACGCTGGTCTAGCGGTTGTCTTCTCACGGCACTGCGAGGACTCCGTCCTCTTGTACCGTGTTATGCAAGGTCTCGTCCCTATCGGGACGGGACATGATGCCAGTATGACAGCCGATAGGGCGTCCCGACAGGAACACGATATGCATAACACGGTACAAGCCTATGGCGCAGTGCCGTGATAGTAGTATGACGGCTGGGAGGGCGTCCCGTCAGGGACGCGATATGCGTAACACGGTACAAGCCTATGGCGCAGTGCCGTGATAGTAGCATGACAGCTGGTAAGGCGTCCCGATAGGGACGCGATATGCGTAACGCGGTACAAGCCAATGGCGCAGTGCCGTGATGTCAGCATGACA
>Ga0326513_10003988_pt1 | contig 10624 bp, 3 predicted proteins | sample 2_2465_0518_D_FD_203654 | JGI IMG/M metagenome (GOLD analysis project Ga0326513, IMG submission 203654) | Bovine rumen microbial communities from UC Davis, California, United States - 2_2465_0518 | ecosystem: Host-associated > Mammals > Digestive system > Stomach > Rumen | place: USA: California... | reverse complement strand
GCCAATCAGGGCATCACCATCACGGAGGACGAGCTGATCGCCATGATCGAGGCGGCAGTGAATGAATTTAACAATGCGTTCGGCTGGACCGAGAGCGGCAAGCATCTGCCAGATACAAATACAAAAGGGGCAGATCCCGGCAGCACGGCCACCGAGGAGATCGTCGGAGAGCCGGTCTGGTAAAACACACAGAGGCGGGCAGGGCCAACACCCTGCCCGCACAGGAATAAGGAGAGAAAAGCATGCCGGGAAACTTTCTGAATATCGACAATGAGCTTCCGTCCTTTCGTCCGGATATGAACGAAAAGGAAATGCTGACTGAGATGATGAGCTATATCAGCCAGCTGGTGGAGCAGCTGCGGTATACGCTGAGGAGCCTGGACCAGACAAACTTCAACCGGAAGGCACTGGAAGAAATATCGACCGGCGCTGCCGGCAGCTATGCCGAGCAGATCCAGACGCTGGCCAACGCAGTGAACAGCCTGAACAACAACATGAACGGGTTGTCTGGGCGCATGCAGGGCGTGGAGACATCCGTCAGCAGGCTGCAGGGAGCTGTCCAGGTGGACGCGGAAACCGGCGACATCACCATCGGAGGAGCAGCGGTTCAGGTAGATCTGAACGGTACGACCGTCAATGTCAACGGCGACGAGGTGGATCTGGATACCATCGGGCAGGACATCAGCGGACTGCAGGACGGCGTGGAGGCGCTGCAGGACGGCGTGGAGATTCTGCAGGGGGCCGTCCAGGTGGACGCAGAAACCGGCGACATCACTATCGGCGGAGCCGGCCTGCGCGTAGACATCGACGGCGACGTATACATCAACGGCACGCCGCAGTAAGGAAGGAGCGAAGACGTGAACATCGAGCAGCCGAAATACGCGGATGGGATCCGACAGGCAAAGCAGACCAGATTCCTGGGTTTGAACCACAACAAGGGAGCCGGAGACGGCGAGCTGTACAGCATGAAGAACCTGTGCAGTGACTACTATCCCCTGCTGGCCACACGGCCGAAGCGGAGACTGTACAGAACGCTGACGAAGGGGAACGGGCTGTATGCCTGGGACAAGCTGTGCTGGGTGGACGGAACGGAGTTCTTTTACAACGGCGTGAAGAAGGGCGACGTGACTGACACGCAAAAGAGATTTGCGGCCATCAACGGGTACATCATCATCGCGCCGGACATGAAGTACTACAACGTCAATACCGACGAGTTCGGCAGCATGGAATCGGAGACGACACAGAACGTCAGCTTTCAGGACGGCACGCTGTACGAGGAGCCGGCGGTGCAGAACACGATCAAGGCTGCGGGCGTGAACTGGGCGGATTATTTCCGGGAGGGCGACGCCATCACCATCACAGGCTCCACATCCAACGACACCAGCATCATCATCCGGGAGATCGCCGGGGACGAGATGCACTTCTACGAGTACAGCTTCACGAACGAGAGCGGAACGAACGTGAACTTCAAGCGCAGCGTCCCGGATCTGGCTATCGTCTTTGAGAACGAAAACCGGTTATGGGGCTGCCAGGGCGGGACCATCTATGTAAGCAAGCTGGGAGACCCCTTCAACTTCAACGTCTTCGACGGACTGGACACGGACAGCTTCGCGGTGGAGGCGGGAAGCGCGGGGAACTTCAGCGGGGGCATCGCCTTCCGAGGCTACCCGACCTTCTCAAAGGAGCAGAGGATCTACCGGATGTACGGCAGCACGCCGTCCAACTTCGAGATTCTGGGCAGCGCCACGCTGGGCGTGGCGGAAGGCAGCGGAGACAGCATGGCCGTCGCAGGAGAGTCACTGCTATATCTGAACCGGAACGGCATCTGCATGTACAAGGGCGGGCTTCCGGCACCGGTGAACAGGGCTTTCGGAAACGAGAGGTACAGAAACGCCGTCGCCGGCAGCGATGGCCTGAAGTACTACGTCAGCATGGAAGACATGAGCGGCTGCAGCCATCTGTTTGTGTACGACACACAGAAGGGGCTGTGGCACGAGGAAGACGATACGAAGATCACGCACTTCGCTTTCTCGGAGGGGAACCTGTACTTTCTCAACGACAAGGGCGAGATCTGGATCACGGGAAGCATCCAGGATCCGCCGGAGAGCACAGAGGAAAAGGACTTTGAGTGGGAGGCGGAGTTCACAGACTTTACGGATGATAGTCCGAATGAAAAGCACATGGCGAAGATCATCATCCGTCTGGAGCTGGACGAGGGAGCAGAGTGCAGCGTATGGATGCAGGCGGACAGCAGCGGAGAATGGCGCCAGACGAACCCGGCGGAAATCACGGAAGAGAAGAAGAGGAGTTATTATCTGGCAATCCTGCCGGTGAGAGCGGATCATTACCGGCTGAAGCTGACAGGCAAGGGCGGGTGCAGAGTGTACAGCCTGACGAGGGAGATCAGCATCGGCAGCGCGTTCTCAAGGCAGCCGGTTAACAAGTGAGGAGGACGAAATGGCATACACTTACAATGACTTTGTGACAGCGGCGACGAACGCCGGCATGATGGACCAATTCGATACCAACGACATCGACATGGCAAAGAAATACCCGGAGTACGGCCTGAGCATGGTAAGCCTGAAACGGGACCTCGGCAATGCGAAAACCAACGAGCAGCAGCTGCTGGCCAACGAGGCCATCAATCAGCTGCGGAAGAACTATGGCAGCTACTGGACCGGGGATTCGGGGAACAGGACCTACGCAGCCAGCTACGGCAGCAAGATCAGCGACACCATGGACAGGATCAAGAACTACGGAGACTTCAAGTATTCGAGTCAGGATCAGTACAAGAAACTGCTGGATCAGGCTGCCAACCGGGAGGAGTTCAGCTGGAACCCGGAGAAGGATGAGCTCTTCTCCGATTACAAGAAGACCTACCTGCGGGAGGGCGACCGTGCTGCGGCCAATGCCCTGGCACAGGCAGCGTCGGCGACAGGCGGAAACATCTCCAGCTTTGCACAGCAGGCAGCACAGCAGGGCGCGAACTACTGGGCCGGGAAGCTGGCGGATGCGATCCCGGCGCTGCGGGCGCAGCGGTTCGGCGAGTACACGGACAACTTCAACATGCTGCTGAACTCCATCGGGCAGATGAGTGCGGACCGGGACAACGAGTACAGAGTCTGGGGCGACAAGCTGGCGCAGCTGCAGCAGGTCCTTACGAATTACCAGAACCAGGATAAGAGCGACTATGCACGGTATCTGGACATGGTGAACGCAGAATACCAGCGCGAGCGCGATGCCGTGGCAGATGCGGAGAAGGAGCTGCAGAACGCACTGACCATCTACCAGCTGACCGGCCAGGCGACCGGCGCGCTGAAGGACATGCTGGCGGCAGCCGGGCTCGGCACAGCAGCCGGCGGCGGAAGCAGCGGCGGCGGAAGCAGCGGCGGCGGAAGCAGCGGCGGCGGATGGAGCGGCACAGGCGTGAGCAAGGAACTGCAGGACCAGGCAAATCAGGTAGTAGCGGGGATCCTCAGAAACTCCAATTTGAATGTAGGTCCGGAAGTTGATGCGATCACTACCGCGGCTCCGGTGGCTAAAGCCGGAAACACCAAAGCTAACCAGTCCGCCAACCAAGCGGCGAAGCGGGCGACATCCAGCACGTCGGCAGGAGCGGGCAAATCATCAGGAAGCAGCAGCGGAGGGAAAGCGGTCACAAGCATTAAGGCGCTCGGCGCGTAACAAAGGAGAACAGCCATGGCAGGAAAAACAGACGGCGGCCTGAAATTAGGAAGCTCTTCCCAAACCAGAGGGAAGGAGGAAAAGGCCGGGAAGGTTGCGCCAAAAGCAGCAGGCACGGGAAAACCGGTCGGCGTGATCGGGATCCCAATGGAGAAACGGGAGAGCAGCAGCGCAAACCCGATCATTACCCAGATGGGCAGGGCGCTCGGCGAAAAGCTGGGCACTCTGCCAAAGGAAGAAAAGCAGAACAGACAGCAGCTTGTCGGCGGCGGCAATCAGCCGTCCGGAAAATCCGGCCTGCAGCTGGGACAGTGGGGCGCCGATCAGAGCGCCCCATTGACCAATCGCGCCCTGACGGGGGGAGGCGGCACCTTCCTCGGCGGCGGCGGATACATGGGGACAGAAACTGCACAGCCAAAGAACGGCGGCATGAACGCAGACACCCTGTTCGGGAAAGCTGCGCGATCCGGGAAGGATCTGTTCGGAGAGAAAGAACAGCCGGCAGCCCTCGGACCGATGAGCAGCCGCACCCTGACGGGGAACGAGGAGAGAAAAGGACCAAGCCGGAAATCGGAGTCGAGCAGAATGACAGCGCAGCCGGCTGACAATCGAGAGGCGATCAGCCCTGCGAACGGAGGCGGCGGCACCTTCCTCGGAGGAGGCGGGCAGAGAGACGAAGGCATGTCGACTGCAGATCTGAAGCAGGCGGCGAAAGATCTGCTGGCCAAGCCTGAGCAGAACATTAACAACTGGGAAGGCCGGGATGAACTCATCCGAGAGCTGGAGGAGATCGACAACAACAGCGGCTGGGTGACGGACGAATGGACGGCAAACGAAGTCGCGGCACGAAGGGCACAGATTATCAAAGCGCTGGAAGACGGAGACGCGCTGCACGGCAACGGCCTGCAGAGCTACGGCGACGTGGACCGGGGAAGGCAGGTCTTCTCCGGGGCATCGAAGGACTACGCTTCCGGCGTCGTGAATAAGCTCGGAAACGAGATGGCCATGGGCTATGAGGGAGTGGACACAAATCCTTACGCCGGCTGGGCGACGGACGAGATGAGCCGGGCAGCCATCCCGTTCGAACACGAAGAGGATCAGATGGCCGACTATCAGTTCCTGAAGGCAGGAGCCAAGAAGATGGAGGAAGTGGCGGACCAGCTCGGTGAGAGCGCAGCCAAGGATCTGGAAAGCGCGAAGGCCGGGCTGAGCGGGCTGGGTCAGGCAGGCGTAGACATCGCGACGAACGTCATCCAGATGGGTTACGATGCCATGCTGGGCAAGGTACTCGGCGGCGCTCTGGTTCCGATGTACCTGCGCTCTTCAGGCTCCGGCGCACGGCAGGCCAGACTGGAAGGTGCGGACGTGATGCAGCAGTACCGGTACGGCGTGGCCTCGGGCGCCATCGAGGTCGGAACGGAAATGCTTGGCAACGGCGTGAGCAGCGTGCTGTCCAAAGTCTACGGCAAGGGCCTCGCCGACGACGTTGCGGAAGAGATCATCCGAAGAGTTGCGAAGTCAGACGTCGGCCGGAGCTTTCTGCGTTTCCTTGGCAGCGGCGCAGGAGAAGGAACGGAAGAAGTGATCGCGGACCTTCTGTCCCCGCTTGCGCAGAAACTGTACAAACAGGACAGCCTCGGAGAACTCTATCGGTCACTGGATCTCAAAGAGATCGGATATGACTTTCTCATCGGTGCTGCCATCGGGTGGATGGGCGGCACTGTCGGTGCTGCAGCCGGAGCGAACCGGGTACAGAATGAGATCCTGCGGGCGGAAGACCGCGTACAGGATAAAATGAGAACCGGCATGTCCCGGGACCAGGCGACGAGCGAAGTCATCCTGGAAGACATGCTGGAAGCAGCGACCGAAGAAGAGACAGAGGACGTGAAAGCGAGCCCGGATGAAAGCACCAGCGTGGACACGAATCCGGCGGAGCACACCGCAGCAGAGCAGGCCGTCATCGAAGAATACCAGGCGGCCGTTGATGAGAATGTAAAATCGGGAATAGAAAAAGCCAGATCCCTGAAGAATCTGGACTATCGGAATAAATTTCAGATAGAGCTTTCCGAGAGTGTCGGCGACAATGTGATCTCTCTGGTGAAGAACCTTACCGGCATTGACGTCAGCGGGTTCAGAAATATCATCAAGGGAAACGCGGTGCAGCACATCGACAAGCGGCACGGCGTCAACGGGAAACAGGACAATAGCATGGCGGATATCAACGACTTCGCAAGAATAAACTATGTCGTTGAAAATGCAGACGGTGCGAGCCTGCTCGCGGAGAAGGATGTTGACGAGGAGACGTGGAAACTAAGCAAAGAGTTTCGAAATGCTGACAACACAAGAGCACCCCTGATCCGATTCGAGAAAAAAGTAAACGGCACATATTATGTCGTCGAGGCTGCGCCGGACAGCAAAGCAAACAGAATTGCAGTTGTCTCTGCCTACATGCAAAACAAAACAGCAGAAGCACAGGAGCCTCATGCCGGAGACAATCCGACCGTAGGCACAACGTCCGAGACGAACCCTGCAACAACTGCTGCCGGTGACACTGTACCACAAACAGCAGAAAATAGCAACACGGAAAAAACAGGGCTGCAGCTGGGAGCGCAGCAGGAAGGAGCAGAGAATGAAACGGTCCAGCAGGAAACAGCGCCGGCGCAGCCGGGATTACCAGGACAGACGCCGATACAGCTACGCACGGGAGAACCGGGTCTCCGACTCGGAGCGGCTGACGCAATCAGAACCGGCACCGACGCAGGGGCTCAGGCTGCCGTCAGCGGAGACAGGACAGATCTATCTGGTGGAAACGGAAGACGGGATGCTGGTGGACGTACCGGCGGACAAGCTGGACGAGTGGTCAGCAATGCAGGGACAGGAAGCGGACCCGCAGCTGAAGGAAATGGAAGACAAGCTGCTGGAACAATTCTTGGAAATGCTCTACGGGAACAAGGCATAGAAAAGCAGAGCAGCAGGAGCTTCGGCATAGAGAGAGGAACGGACACAGATCTCTTCCAGGTCGTGCCGGAAGACAGCTACGAGGCGAGCTGGTCCGACCTGAAATACAAGCTGGAGCTTTCCACCGGGTACAAGGTACACTTCATCATCGGGCCTATGGAGATCATGGGATCCGACGGAAAGCCGCACAAAATAAACGGCTGCTGCGACCACACGAGCGGAAGAATCATCATCCGCGTGGACAGCAGACTGTACTCCCCCGACCAGATCGGAAGGCATGAGGAGTTCCACGTCCTTGCCAAACGGGATCCGGGACTGGTGAAAGAGATCCAGAATCGGATCGTCGCACGTTACGGCCGGGACGAGATGGCCAGGATCTTCAGAGGGTACCAGGAAAAGCGCAGAGGAATCAACGACATCCGGAGCGGGAACCAGGCCGTGCTCGCAGAGGAGTTCAGCGAACTGTGCGAGGAAATCTTCGCGGATGCCTACGGCAGGATGAATGCCTTCGGGCTCGGGGCGGACAGCTTCATGGGCACTGTGGCCGGCACAATCGGAGACCGGCGCGACAGGATCTGGAACCGGGAGACCAGAGGACCGCCGGCACAGGAGCGGCTGCAGAACATCGAGAACGAGAAGCGGGATCTGATGGACCTGCTGAGCAGCCTGCAGCGCGCCGGCAACGGGTACACGGATCCGAGCGGGAACTATTACACCGAGGAAGACGCGGACAGGATCGCGCAGCACCTCGCGGATCTGGACGAGCAAAGCGAGAAGCTGAAGCAGAATCAGGGCAGCCAGAAATATACCTATGCCGGCGAGGGTGCATGGAACGCAGACTTCGCAGCGCTGGAAGTTGCTCAGCAGATGGAGCGCGAAGGAGAAGACGCAGAAACCATCCGGGAAGATACCGGATGGTTCCGAGGCATGGACGGAAGATGGCGCTTTGAGATCGACGACAGCGAAGCACGCTACAGCAGATACGGCGATGCAGCAGCCAAGAGAGCTTCACCGGGATACGCAGAGCGGGAAGAGCTGCTGTCAAAATTCTGGTCTGATGAGGGACTGACAGTAGAAGAAGAGCACCGGCTTGCGGAGCTCGACGAAATCTGGGAAGATGAACCGAACAGGCTGAACAAGTTGGTGAGTGAGGGGAAAGCTACGCTGGATATGATCCTTGACCATGAGGATCTGTATCGGGCCTACCCCGGCCTGCGCAATATCCATGTCGTGTTTGCGGATCTGGGACCGGAAACAAACGGAGAGTGGAACCCGAGACTTTTCATAATCCGGCTGAATAAAAGCCTGCGGGACTGGGGCACCGAGGCGAGAAGCACGCTGCTGCATGAGGTGCAGCACGCGATCCAGGGAACCGAAGGGTTCGCCAGAGGGGCAAGCCCGAACTACTGGGAGCGTCAGCTTCGCGAAGGATATGACGGAAGAACGAAAGCTGAGCGTGAGGCATCAAGAGAAACGTGGGAGAAATACAACAGAATCCGAGAGGAGGACCCGGAGTTTTTCCGGGAAGCCGCCGAGCTCATGCTATCAAAGCCAAACTCTCCGCGCGGCGCTATTAACTGGGACACGATGGAAAAGCTGGAACCAGACCCACCCGAATGGAAGAGCTTCGACGCCAGGCGACACGCGCTGGAAGAAAAGTACGGCGAGGGGAAAGTGTTCGACTTCATAAATCTGTTCCACGAGTTGAAGAGCCGAGAAGCAACGAACAGATCCCAATATGACCTGTATCGCAACACGGCCGGAGAAATCGAGGCGCGGGACGTACAGAGCAGACGGGATCTCAACAGAGAAGAACGCCGGAACAAAGCGCCGAACCTGGGCGATGAGGACACGGTATTTGCTGAAACGCCGGGGCAAAGGTATTCGACCGAAGAAGAGGACGAGGAGTATCTGGATGCTGTGGAAAGCGGCAACACCATCAAGGCGCAGGAGATGGTGGAGCGGGCCGCCAAATCGGCCATGCCGGACAGCAAGCTGCGGACGGAAGATGGAAAGCTGAGAAAAGTATATCACGGGACAAACTCTGATACCTTCACAGTATTCGACGCAGATCTGATTGGCGCAGCGAGCGGAGACGAAGGATTCTTCGGAAGAGGTTTCTACTTTGCCTACACAAGCGGCGAGGCAAGAACTTACGGAAGAAACGTCATGGAAGCATATCTTAACTTGAAGAAGCCGTTCAACTATATGGATGAGCTCTGTACGATCGAAGGCGAGAGAACGTGGGATTATAATGGCGGACGAGCCGTGTTCATCACAAACTTCGCAGAGAAATTTCCGGAGCTGGCGGAAGGCAAAACAGTGGCCACGTTTGATACAGGCAACAACCGCGTCGAACTGAGTTTTAAAGATTTTGCGAAAGAATACATGGACGCGGTAAAGAATACCAAATTCGTCGTGCAGGAGATGGAAAGCAGAGACTACGGAAAGGAATGGCTTGTAACAGCGGATCCTTACGAAGAGTCATACACCGATTCAGACGGAGTAAAACATAGCTGGAGGGAGTACAAATATCAGCAGAGATTCATTGATGAGCGATCTGCAAAAGACCGCTATGCAAATGCTCTGAACTATCTGGAAGCGACAAAGTATCCATATATAAACCTGCCAAGCTCAACGGTGGTTATTCTGGAATCCGACTTTACAGGAGCCCTTAAGAAAAGAGGGTACGATGGCGTAATTCAGAGTAAGGATGGAGACGAGGCTGTCGCCTTCGAACCGGAACAGATCAAGTCTGCAGACCCTGTCACATATGACGACGAAGGAAATATCATCCCCCTGAGCGAAAGATTCAATTCGGAGAATCAGGACATCCGGTACTCCGCATCCGAGGACGAGGATCAGATCACCATGGACGATCTGACCGAGGGAGACTACAGCCTGTCCGCAACGCAAGGACCGCGACATGAGCGGGAGCTGGCGAGGGTCCTGAAGTCGCACGTGAAGGATCTGCTGGTCGGGTACCAGGCGGAAGGCAGATACGATCCCATCACCGAGGAAGACATCGACGACTGGATGGACGCGGACGAGTATCACGACAGCATGGCGTCCCTGTTCAACGACGGCGAACAGGTGCTGGACGAACTGTACCTGTTGTCGGAGGACGAGCCGTGGAAGCGGGAAGAGATCTACTATCTGATGGAGCGGATCGTCAGGACGCTGGATCCGGAGACGGCGCAGAAGTATACGATGGAAAATGTGCGCCGAGAGACGAGGCCGGCAGAGGAATACTACAGCGGACTCAAGCTGCAGAGTGTCGTGGACGCGACGGGAGACTACGCCAGCGACTATCCGAATTTCGCACGCTGGTATAACTCACGGAATCCGAGCATCTATTATCCGGACTATGAGCCGGGAGATCTGTTCGACGCCGGGAAGAACATCCAGAGCAGCCGAGCGCTCAACCGCGTGAATGAGAACTACGACAGAGAGATGGAATACCTGCGGTCCCTGATCGACGATCCATCCGTGTCTGAAGAGACGCGGAAGGACGCAGAAGACTTCTACAACCGGATGGCGAATCCTCATGAACATTGGACCGTGCCGGACGCGAACGGAGAAGACCGGACATACCGAGAGGTATTCTACTCCACCGACGAGGACAGCGACCGGCGCGAGAGTACAGGCGAGGAGGAGCTGGGAGAAGCCAGGCTCACCGAGGCCGAGAAGGAAATCGCGGAGCTGAAGAAGGACAACGAACAGCTGAAGGAATACGCCGAGTACTGGAAACGCCAGGGTCGGATCACCGGACGGGGCGAGAACAGGGCACGGCGCAGCGACGTGCAACGCTTCGCCAAGGAACTGATCGAGCATGCGGACTACCAGGGCGACAAGGCGGAGCTGCGGCAGAAGCTGCAGGATCTGGCAAACATGATCGCGTCCAACGACGGCGGCAGCGGCCTGAACTGGGAGAGCGTGCACGAAGCGGCGGAGGAGATCGCCGAGATGCTGGTAGACAACA
>Ga0326513_10003984_pt1 | contig 10629 bp, 9 predicted proteins | sample 2_2465_0518_D_FD_203654 | JGI IMG/M metagenome (GOLD analysis project Ga0326513, IMG submission 203654) | Bovine rumen microbial communities from UC Davis, California, United States - 2_2465_0518 | ecosystem: Host-associated > Mammals > Digestive system > Stomach > Rumen | place: USA: California... | reverse complement strand
AATATTATGTTTGTTTGTTCCGCCTGTTTTTATTATATTAAAAAATAAATTTAAAAATAGGAACAAGCAATTAGAGACTAAGGAGTTAGTTTCAACAATTGGTGATATCACTCCTACTTGTGATAAATTAGTTGTCATAGGTAATGGACCATCTTTGAATGATAGTATTAAGGAACAAAAGAATGCTATTATAGCAAATGATTGTGTTGTGGTAAATCAGTTCTGTAAAACAGATTATTATACAGAGCTTAAACCAAAGTTCTATCTTCTTGCTGACCCGGCATATTTTGGTACAATTGATAATTATACAAATAGGCTTAAAAACATTGTGCATGGTTTTATAGAATCAATAGTAAATAAAACAACTTGGGATATCAATTTAATAGTGCCCTCGTTCGCTAGAGACAGTGAATTTATAAATGCTGTGAAGAAAAATCATTATATTCATGTGTATTTTTATAATACTACAAATGATGTTGTGCCAAATTCTTCACAGATGAAATATGAAGCATGGGATCATAATCAGATTGCTCCACCTGCTCAGACATGTTTGAATACATGTGTTTGGCTTGGCGTTTTTTTAAGATATAAACAAATATATCTTATTGGGGCAGATACGACATGGATAGAAAATTTGCATGTGGATCAAGAAACAAATGAGGTTTATACTATAGATTCTCATTTTTATGGTACGAAAAGGGTAACATTATATTCTGATGAAGAAGGGAAAACCCCTCAGAAGTTACATGATGAGCTAAATTGTATCTCAAGGGCTTTATCACAATATTGGGAATTGAAATATTATTCCGATTATGCAGGTGTAAAGGTATTTAATGCAAGTAAGTATTCTTTAATTGATGCATTTGAACGAAAAAAGAATATCATTTAGTGAAGAATGAAGTTTAAGAATTATTTATATAATTGTCATTTAGGGCTTGCACGGATTTTTCATCGCCCCAGTATTCCTATTGGTGCTGTTTTAATGTTGCATAGGGTAGATGTTCCTAAAAAAGATGGAATCTGGTTTAATCAACATCTAAAGATGTCGCCTTCTGTTATTGAGGAGATGGTTGTTTATGCATGTAAGCATGGATGCCGATTCGTGTCTCTTAGTGAGTTAACGGAAGCAATCCAAAAGAAAAAGAATGTGCGTCGCTGGATTGCTATTACATTAGATGATGGTTATCAGGATAATTACACTAATGGAACTCCTATATTTCGGAAATTAGGTGTACCTTATACTATTTATGTTTGTACCAGGATGGTAAAGGGGGAAATGCTTTATTGGTGGGAAATCTTGGAAAACTTAGTGTTGGCACACAACTCTATCACCCTGCATGATGGGAGGTGCTATGACTGCTCGACAAAAGATGCAAAGGAGAGATCTTTTCTTGAGATTCGTGAGGTAATTATGAAATTGCCTCAGGAGAGTTTACTTTCTCACTTGAAAGAGCTATTTGTAGATTATGACATAGATTATGGTTACGGAAATGATAAACTTGGTCTTTCATGGGAAGAAATCACACAGCTAATAAAAGACCCTTTGTGCACAATAGGTAATCATACTTATTCGCACAGTGCGTTTACGGGACTCACGGATGAAGAAATAAAAAAAGACATAAACTATGCAGCTAGTGAGATGAAGAATAATGTTGGTATTGATATGCATCATTTTGCATTTCCATTCGGTGAAGCAACAGCAGTCTCAAAGCATGACATTGAGTTGGTTAAGCATTTAGGATTTAAAACGTCAGCTACGACAAATGACGGCCTAATCTGTTATGGAACGAATTTGTTAGAACTTCCGCGTCTTTTTGTTACGGAAAAAAACTGGAAAAATGTTATTGATAGAGTGATAACAAATTGCTAAAATGAAAGTTCTGCATATAAACACATATCAACAATGGGGTGCTGCATTGTGTGCAAGGCGGATTAATAAGGCCCTTGTTCAAGCAGGAGAGAATTCTAGGATGCTTTTTGCTGTAGGTCAGAATTCGTCTGGAGATAAAGGGTGGAATATCGCAAGGAAGGACGATTGCTGGTGGCTAAGAATACCTGTTTTAAGAAGTCTTATATGGAGGTTTATTCACTATATGCCGTTTATGATGGATGCAGAGAAACTTCAGTCTCAGGTAGATTCTGCAAATTCTACTCATCTATATTTGCATATTCCGTTATCACAATATAAGAACCTAGCTCATCATCCTTTAATAAAGTGGGCTGATATTATTCATCTTCATTGGGTTTCTGGATTTGTTGATTATCCTACTTTTTTCAAAGAGGTAAAAAAGCCAATCATATGGACATTACATGACAAATATCCTGCTGTAGGTCTGCAACATTACAATTCCGATTTCTATCCTATTCCAGAAAACTTAAAAGCATTGGATGAGTATTGTAGACAGGTTAAGCGTAAAAGTCTATTGAAAGCAGATAATTTGCATTTGGTCGCAATTTCTCAGATGATGTTGAAAGTTTGTCGGGATTCAGATGTCCTTTGCGGGTTCCCTGTTACTCTTATTCACAATGGAATTGATGTAAGTCGTTTTAAATTATATGATAAACAGAAAGGCAGAATAGAGATAGGACTATTACCTGATGCAAAAATTTTCCTTTTTTCGGCATATGAAATACATGATCCGAACAAGGGGCTGAATAGGGTTGTAAATGCATTAGAAAAAATAGACATCCCAAATAAGATGTTGGTTTGTATTGGAATGTCAACTAAACCTACACCAGATGCAACTTTCCCTATTATATTAACAGGATTGTTAAATAATCAAGATAAAATTTCAAAATACTATTCATCTGCAGATTTTTTCATTCAGGGTTCATTGGAAGAAACATTCTCTCAAACTCCACTAGAATCCATGGCATGTGGAACGCCTGTGGTTTCTTTTCCGTGTAGTGGTGCGAACGATTTGATAAATGAAAACAACGGGGTTGTCTGTGAAGACTTTACGGTGGATGCTTTGGTTAATGGAATAAAAACGGCGATGAGCAGAGAATACCACCCAAAGACAATACGTGAGGATGTGATTCACAGATTCTCGTATGATAAGATTGCTCAGCAATATATTGAACTGTATAAAAAAGTTTTGGAGAAATAACATGAAACTCTCAATAATAACCATCAACTACAATAACAAGGCAGGACTTCAGAAGACCATAGACTCTGTGATATGCCAGACGTGGAAGGACTACGAATGGATTATCATAGACGGAGGAAGTACTGATGGCAGTAAGGAGCTGATAGAACAATATCAGCAGTATTTTGCTTATTGGTGCTCGGAGCCTGACAAAGGTGTCTACAATGCGATGAACAAGGGCATAGCTAAGGCTAAGGGCGAATATCTGAATTTCATGAATTCAGGTGATAGTTTCGTTTGTGATTCAACATTAATGGATGTGTTTACAAAAGAAATATCAGCAGATATTGTTGCAGGTCCCGTAATGTTATCTACTGGACGTCGTCTTTTCCAGTACCAAGAGGACACTTTCCAAATGTTTATGCATGATGGTTTATGTCATCAGTCAAGTTTTATAAAAAAAAACCTTTTTGAAAATTATAGTTATAGAGAGGATTATCGTCTCGTTTCTGATTGGATAGCATTTTTTGAATGGATTTTCTTGGAAAAAAGATCTTTCCACTATACAGATGTAAATATAGTTCTTTATGATACGAACGGGATGAGTAGTGAGGGGGAACTTGTCAGGAACGAGAGAGAACGATATTTGAAAGAACGTTTTGGACTTGTAGGGCAAGAGTTACAGCAGCTATGCAGAGAACGTGATCATTTGAAAGGTGAACTTCAGATTCCTGCCATCAAGATGCTCAGATATTTGTACTACAATGATCCAAAATGGTTCTCTGTTTTGTATAGAGTAATACTTATGGTAGTTAAAATAAGAGATTTTGTTTTTCGTAAGAAATCGTATGCCACTTTTGAATGATAACTTAAATAATACAGAAATCTCTTATTACTGTAATTATTCAAGTATATTAAACTGTCAAAATACTTGAGAAATAAAATGATGAATACACCAATAAAAGTATCTATTGGCATTCCAGTCTATAATGCAGAGAAATACATAGAACGCTGTGTTATAAGTATTCTTGAGCAGGATTATGCTAGCATAGAAGTGATATTTGTAGATGATGCTTCTAAAGACAGAAGTGTTGATATAATAAAACAAACTTTAGGAAGTTTTATATCTCGTAAAGAGAGTGTTCGAATTATACATCACAAAACCAATCAGGGGGTATCTGTGGCACGCAACACTTTTCTTGATAATCAAACAGGCGATTTCGTGATGTTTGTTGATGCAGACGACTACCTTATGCCTGGTGCAATATCTAAACTTGTTGTTAAGCAGCAGGAGGATAATAGTGATTTGGTGTCTGGCAATTTCGTTATGGATTGCGGTAATAAGAAAATACATTCAGGTGAGGTTAACAGTGACAGTACACCAGAAGCACTGCTGTACCGTTGTTGCGCCACCTCTGGAGGGCACAACAACGTTGCACGACTGTTTCGTGCAACGTTGTTGAACAATCCCGATGTCCGGTTCCGTCCAGAAATTAAAATCGGCGAGGATTGGGTCTTTATGGTCGAAGCCGTTCTTCGAATGCATAGTATATCATATGTCGATGATTTAGTTTATGTATATGATTACACCAACCAAGACTCTGCAATGCATAAGATATCTGGCACTTGTCAACTGGCAAAATGGAAATTAGCTGATGTCGAAGTGTTACGTGAGATATGCTTGTTGGTCGCAGAAAAGGATGAAAAATATAATAGAAGAGCTAAAATGCAGATGGCGAACCGTCTTAATGATGGATTTCTGCTCTCCGCAGCATGCAGAGATAAGAAAACATTTCGTAGTCTAATAGGGTATCTGGATGAAGTAGCATCGATAAAACTAAAGAAAGACAACCTGATGTTTAAATTAACATTTTATCGTCCTATAGCCTATTATGTTTACTTAATCTATTTATTTGCAAACAGAATTAAGTCATCTGTTTTTAAATCGCAGAATAACCATTAAGCGCTGTGATAATAGAATGAGTTTTGATCTTTGACAATAAATATATGCAAGACATCTTAGTTTCTATTATTATACCTGTATATAAGGTTGAGCCATATATTTTGAGGTGTGTTGAATCGGTATTGAATCAAACATATCGTCATCTTGAGGTGATATTAGTGGATGATTGTTCACCAGATCAGAGTATGGAGTTGGTCATTAATCATATCCAGAATTTGGAGAAGACCAAAGGGGTTGCTTTTAAGTTATGTAAACATGATGTTAATCAGGGACTTTCCGCAGCGCGTAATACTGGAATGAAAGTCGCTTCAGGAGATTATGTTTATTTCCTAGACAGTGACGACGAAATAGTACCAACTTGTATTGAGTTATTGGTTAAGGGGTCAGAACATGGCAGCTATGATGTCATAAATGGAGATTTTGAAACAGTAGGAAGTAGTCCTATACCGGGATTTGTACATAATCAGATGAGTCTTACGAATAAACAAGACATCGTTAGAGCGTTTGTAAATAGAGAAATTTATGTGACAGCTTGGAACAAACTTGTCCGGCGTGAGGTACTGACAGGGTGGGGTTTTAAAGAAGGCATTATCCATGAAGATGAGTTGTGGTCTTTTACGCTAGTAAACAGAGTCATGTCATATAAAAATATTCAAGAAAAGACCTATATTTATTACAGAAATTCGAACTCAATAACATCTCATATTGATTATAATAAGAAATTTAATTCTTTGACAATTGTGTTACTTGAAATGATACGATTGTTGCAATCTGGTGAGATAACTCCCTACGATGATAATTTTACTTATCTGAAGAAATGTCGAATTAATTGGATGGTAACCATTTTAAGAAGTCAGATTTCTTTGAACGAAAAGTTATCTTTATTCAAAGAATATTATAGATTACCAATAGGGAGTAAAGTGTCTTTCTTAAATGGGGTGTTTTCTTCCCAAATAAATAATCTGTTATATCCAAGTCGAAGGTATATTTCTTTAAGGATTAGACAAATTTTGAGTAAAGTTAGATCAAATTGTTAATGAGAAAAAAACGTATTTTCTTTTTGCTTTATTCCATGAATGTTGGTGGTGTAGAGAAATCACTTGTAAACCTGATACAGATTCTACCACGAGACAAGTTCGATATACATATTGGACTTGTGCATCCAGAAGGTGGTTTTTTGAAGAATCTTCCTTCTGATGTTATGATTCATGAAGTATCAGAGATTGCTGAGCATTGGGAGGAGTTGAAGAATCCACCTTTAAAAACCATTCGTATGTTTGTTGCTTCAGGAAGTTGGATAAAGGCAATGGCAGCATTGTGGATATATATTGTCTGTAAGTTACGAGGTAGTTTTTTCTGGTGGGTTGATTATGTGTTAAAAGATACGAAAGGCATTTTGGATGAGTTTGATATCGCAGTAGCTTATGCTGGGCCGACGACAGATATTGATTATTATATAAGTAAGAAAATCTGTGCGAGAAAGAAAATAGGCTGGATTCATTTTGATGTTTCTCGATTTGGAATTGATGAGGGGACTGTAAAAAAACTCTATAAACAATATGAACGTGTTTTTATAGTCTCAGAGGTCGGGAAAATGATATTTGATAAAAAATTTCCTGAGTATAAAGACAAAACCGCAATATTTCATAATGTGGTTTTACAAAGTCAGATTGTCGAAATGGCAAGAGATGGCTCTACTTTTGAAGATGGATTTACTGGTAAGCGTATCCTGACGGTTGGACGTGTTTCCCAGGAGAAAGGGCAGATTGTTGCAATTCAGGCATTGAAGTTACTTTTGGATAAATATCATATACGATGGTATTTTATCGGGGATGGTAGTGATATGGTTCATTGTCATGATGAGGCCAAAAGGCTTGGTGTTGCTGAACAGGTTGTCTTCTTGGGTACAAAAACTAATCCCTATGCCTATATGCGGGATTGTGATATTTATGTTCAGCCATCTCGGCATGAAGGTTTTTGTATTACTCTAGCTGAAGCATTATGTTTCGGTAATCCTATCGTAGCAACAGATTTCACTGGTGCTAAAGAACAGCTGAAAGAGCGTGAGAATGGTTTTGTGGTGGCTATGAGTGCGGAGACAATTGCCTCTGGAATTGAAAAGGCCCTATCTGTTTCGAAGACTGCAAAAGTTCGTGAAGACAAAAATCTAGATGTAAGAAGATTATTGTCCTTGTTGGATTAGTATAATGAATTTGTTGGGGAACGATAGGATGTTTTTGAAATGTCGATTTCTGAATTTGTGGAAAAGTATCATCAATGAGGAAAAAATTAATTAAACTGATTTATTGGGCAGATCAACCCAATTTCGGTGATTATTTGTCTCCATATATTATTGGGAAATTATCTGGGGCATCCATCATGCACAAGATAGCATCAATACCATGGGCAAACTTGTTGAAAATAATTATAGGACATCCTGGCGAAATTAAGGATTTACCCAATTATGTTCTTCCATGGGAGCATAATTTTATTGGTGCCGGTTCTGTAATAAGTTATGGAAATTCTAAATCAGAAATCTGGGGAAGTGGTTTTATGAATAATAGTGATGATTTTCACGGGGGGAAAATACATGCTATTAGAGGTAAATTGTCTGCAAAGAAAATAGGAACTACGTGTGAAGTTTATGGTGATCCTGCTCTCCTGTTGCCAGTATTGTATACTCCTAAAGTGGATTGTAAATATGATTTAGGCATTATTCCTCATTGGAGAGAAACATCGCTTTTTAAGAAGAAATATGGGAACAAATACCATGTTATTGATATGGGAACAAAGGATGTGGAGAAGGTTGTGGACGAAATCTGCAGTTGTAAAATGATTCTCTCAACATCCTTGCATGGTATCATCGTTTCTCATGCCTATGGTATTCGGGCTATTTGGATAAAAGAAGGTGATATAAACACTGATGGCTTTAAGTTCGGGGATTATTTCAGTTCAGTAAATATTGATTATTATTCTGGATTTGAATATTACGATGAGATTTTACTGTCTTCAGAGCGGGTAAAAGAATTCTTTAGGAGGCATGATAATATCTCATTACCTCAAATCGCTATCAAGTCAATTCAAAAGAAACTTTTACAATCGGCCCCTTTTGATATCTCAGAAGAATGGAAACAAAGAGGATCTCAATTATAATTCCAATACATAATTCAGAACAATATTTGTGTAATTGTATTGATTCTGTTCTTTGTCAGGTTGAGCCTAATGATGAGATTATATTGGTGAATGATGGCTCGACAGACAATTCTCTTGTTATATGTAATCGTTATAAGGAGGAATATCCTCAAATAATACAGATAATAAACAAAGAAAGACAAAGTGGTCCGTCTGATTCTAGAAATATTGGTAAAAGTGATGCGCGTGGAGAATATATCTGTTTTATAGACAGCGATGATTGGTTTTCTCCATCTACCCTAAATGACATGTACGAATATGCAACGACTCATGAATGTGAGATAGTGCAAACGGGTTTTTACTATGCTTATGAAGATTATTTGCTATATAACAAAAAGCTAAAAAACAAATATCCATATCCTCAAACCATTTCGAGAGAAAAAGCTATGGAGCATCTTGTAAAAGATGGCTTATTTACAAATTTTATTTGGGGAAAAATATATAAGGCGGAATTAGTTAAGAAATACGACTTCCCAATAGATGTTAACATGGGGGAGGATATGTTTTGGCAACATTTGGTCTTACACGAGTCAAATAGGGTAGGCATGATACCAGCTGCGAAATATTATTATCGCCAAAATTCTCAAAGCTTGTCTAATGTGTTTTCAGAAAGACACGTTACTTTATTAAAGGCATTTGATAATAGACTGACTTTCATAAAAAAGTACTATCCGAATTTGGTTCCAGATATGCTTTATGTTTATTGGAAACAAACGTATCAAAGTCGTATTATTGCAAAAAGGTTAGGAACGGATAATTGTAAGAACATCTTTGATACTTATTGGCTGATGTTTAATGAGAAATATGGCTCAGAACTTAAAAGTTCTGTTAAGAGGTTAGATTATATGCTTTATAGTCAATCAGAAACAGCATTTAAGTGTTATACTTTTATAAATAGAGTTATTGGCCATTTTGTATCTGATTTCAAGAAGATTCCAGTGAAGAAATGAAAAAAATATTGTTTGTAATAGATTCACTAAACATTGGAGGTGCGGAGAAAAGTCTAGTATCTCTATTGAATAATATCGATTATAGTCGATATAACGTAGAGCTTCAATTGTTTGGATATGGCGGCGGGTTTGAGAAATTCTTGCCAAGTCAGGTCCATTTGTTGCCACCTTTACAATTGTCCCGATTTCTAGACAAGGGATTCTTAGGGCAACTAATATGTTTAGACAAGAAATTAATGGCACGACTAATTTATAGTATATGGATAAGGTTAAAACAGACAAATCATACTGATAAAGCTAGAATATATTGGCAATGCTTTCATAGCTATATAGAAGAAAATCCTTGTTGTTATGATGTGGCGGTTGCTTATGCACATAATATTCCTACTTTCTATGTCGCAGAGAAAATTAAAGCGAAGAAAAAATTAGCTTGGATCAATGCTGAGATTCATTTTTCAAGTAGGAATAGAAGTTTCCAACGTCCTTTTTATGGTCAGTATAATAAGATCGTGTTGGTTTCAGAGAAAGTCCGCCAGGTGATAAGGGAGCAATACCCTGAATACGAGGGGAAAATGATGATTATAAAAGATATTGTTGACGCAGATTTTATTACGAAATTATCAAACCAAGCCATAGGTGAAGCGATAGATGAATCAAAGCCCTGTCTTTTAACGGTTGCGAGGTTAGAAAGATTTCATAAAGGCTACGATATCGCAATGGAGGCATGTAATATCCTGAAGAAAAGGGGAGTTAAGTTTATTTGGTATGTAATCGGTGATGGAGAATATAGAGACTCCATGACAGATTTCATCACAAATCATTCTTTGAATGATACTTTTGTATTATTAGGGAAGAAAAGCAATCCTTATCCCTATTTTAAGAAAGCTACAATATATGTCCAAACATCAAGAAGAGAGGGCTTTGGCTTGTCAATAGCAGAAGCCAGATTGCTGAATTGCCCTGTAATAACTACGGAATTCGGAGCTGTTTGGAATCAAATGGTGCAGGAAAAGAACGGCTTGGTTGTTGCTCTAGAACCTGCTGCAGTTGCAGATGCAGTTGAACGCTTGCTGAATGATCAGCAATTATATAATCACATTGTTGCTTATCAGCAGCAGGAGAAAAAAGGTAATACTGAAGAAATAGAGAAGTTTTATCAACTTATAGGTGATTGATGAAGAAGCGGATATTTATTTCCATGCATTATATGGAGTTGGGTGGGGCAGAGATAAGTCTCGTCGGACTATTGCAGGCAATAGATTTTTCTAAGTATGATGTCGACTTGTTCATCTATCGTCATCAAGGAGAATTGATGCAGTTTATTCCTAAGGATGTGAATCTGTTACCAGAACAGACAGCATATAGTTGTATAGAGAGTCCGATGGTTGAGGCATTAATGAGAGGGCAACTAAAGATACTATGGGGGCGGGTGAGA
>Ga0326513_10003983_pt1 | contig 10629 bp, 9 predicted proteins | sample 2_2465_0518_D_FD_203654 | JGI IMG/M metagenome (GOLD analysis project Ga0326513, IMG submission 203654) | Bovine rumen microbial communities from UC Davis, California, United States - 2_2465_0518 | ecosystem: Host-associated > Mammals > Digestive system > Stomach > Rumen | place: USA: California... | reverse complement strand
ATCGTGCAATAATATTTATTACCCTCGTTCAGAAAAAAAATCCCGTCTTGAAAAAGGGACGGGATTTTTTTTCCTTATTTGGTGGCAATCTTCATAAACACAGGGTAGTGGTCGGAGTAGCTCAATTCGCGTTTGTAAAAAGTGATTCCCTCCATTTCCTTGTCATGGAAGATGTAGTCGATGCGTACTTTCTTACTGCCGCCGCGGAAAGTATACATTAGACCACTGCCACACTCCTTGAAGCCATCGATTTTATCGCCCAGCATCGTGTTATAGACATAAGAGTAGGGGACGTCGTTGAAGTCTCCGCAAACTATAATCGGTACTTCTGACTCTCGCATGTCCATGGCCAACATGTTGGCCTGTCCTGCTCTGGCTATCATGCCGAGGGTGTAGTTGCCGTAGATGGCCCTGATGATAGCATTGCTCTCTACTTCCATGCCTTGACCGGCCAATTTGGCTGCTTTGTGCATCGTACCGTTCAGACCGGTAGTCTCGAGGTGGGCGTTGTAGACGCGATACATACTTCCATTGACATCAATTTCAGCCCACATCGCACTGTTGTTTGTCATTTCGAAGTTTAGGTTCTTCGTCTTCTTGATAGGATAGCGGCTGTAAATGATCATGTCGTGCTCTCCAAATTCGTAGTAAGGGAAATATTCCTTATATGAGTCAGAGTTCTTCCTGTCACCACTCTGGTCTGAGTATTCCTGAAAGCAGACGATGTCCACCTTTTGCTTTTTCATTTCGGAGAGGATGTCCTGTGCGATGAAACCTGATGCTTCACGGCCGAACATGGCCACGTTGTAGGATGCAATCTTGATACCAGGCTGTGCATCGGCATTTTCATCAGGTGAACCAAACTGATAAAGCGTTCCGATATAGGGAATACAGCAAAGTAATGTTATCAGTGGGATGAGTGCCCAGTGCCATCTTCGCATAATCAGCCAATATATCAGGAAGACGGCGTTGGCAGCAATAAGGATAGGCAGAGCATATACGAGCATGGCGCGAGCCGTGTTGCCAGCGGGGTTCACATCACCGCCAAAAAGCCCCGTGAACGTAAAGATCATGAGCAGGGCAGTAATGGTAAGGATGATGAAAGAAAAATACTTCTGTACAGCAAGTTTTCCCATAAAAGTATAGTATGAAAAGTGGATGATTAATTATTTATCGAGATACTTTTTTACCATCTCAATCAGGTTTTCTACTTTGAAAGGCTTTGCCATGAACTCATCACAGCCTGCCGACTTTGCCTCGCGGATGTTTTCCTCGAAGGCATAGGCACTGAGAGCAACGACAGGGGTTCCCGAATTTACTTCCTTGATGATACGGGTAGCGTCGAGTCCATTCATTTCAGGCATACGGATATCCATAAGGATTAAGTCGGGCTTCTCTTCTTCATTGATGGTTACAGCTTCAATGCCGTTATGTGCACGCAGTAGGCGGTAGCGCTTCTGCAGTACGATTTTCACCAGTTCGTAGTTGCTGTCCTCGTCTTCTGCCACGAGTATGGTCTTCTTGTTCATTGAGTCAGGGCGACCGCTGACGCGGATGGTGCGCACGTTCTTGGTGGTGGTCTTAGCCTGCTCCATTCCTCCGATGGATCCCTCAAACGGGAATACGAACTTGAAGATTGACCCTTCTCCCAGTTTCGACTCAACAGTGATATGACCACCGAGCTTCTCCACGATAATCCGGCAAAGTGGCAAGCCAAGACCATATCCATTCTTTGAGGTCTCGGCATCTCTTGACACATAGGTCTCGAAGATGTGATCCAAATCCTTTGGTGCAATGCCCGAACCGGTGTCCTTGACGAAGAACTCTATGTTCTGCCCGTCGTCAATCACTCTATATCCATAGGAAATGCTGCCGCTTGGTGTGTGCTTCAGTGAATTGCTGATAAGGTTTGAGAAAACTTGAGTCAGACGGTTAGCATCCGTATTCAGTGTCACGGACATTGTTGGCTTGTTCCAGATGAGCTTCAGCGTATCAGGACAGCGGAACTTGAAAATGTTTTTGATGCTGTCGCACAGTTCGTTGAGGTCTGTCCTTGACTTCTTCATCACAATTTCACCAGACTCCACCCTCGAAAGGTCTAGGATCTCATTAACGAGGCTCATCAGCCGGTTGTTGTTGCTCTCAATAATCTCAAAGAACTTCATGCGGTCTTCCTGTGAGTCGGTTTCCACGATGACGCGGGAGAATCCTTCGATAGCGTTAAGAGGAGTGCGGATTTCATGGCTCATATTTGCAAGGAAAAGCGACTTCATCTTACTGGCTTTCTCAGCCTTCCGCGCTTTTTCCTCGTATTCCTTCAGCTTTTGGTTGGCAATGGCCAACTGTTCTTGTGTGAGCATCAGCCTTCTGTTGACATCTGCAAATTTCTGAAGTAAAACTTCTTTTTCGTTAGCTTCCATTACGCTAATAATATACAATTTGTTGCAAAGTTACAAAAAAAAATTCAATCTGATGCAAATTATCAGAAAAAAATTAGCTTCTCTTGGCTTTTTCCCATGTTCCGCTGCTGCTGTGCCCCTTTAAATAGGCCATTCCCCGGAAAACGTTAATATTCATAAAAACGAAATAGTATGCCGTATAAAATAACCTGTTCTTCCTCCCTATTCGGTTTAATAACCATCCGGCCAATGCCATCAGGTAGAATGTAATTTGAAGCAGAAGACAAAGTTCATACAGCTTACCGCCATTATTTGCAGCTAATAAAATATTGACAATCAGCAGGATGGCCATAGCTATGGGAGTGATGCTCCATCGTAGTACACGATGGCTGACATACTGGAAAGTAACTAATGGTTGTTTCAGTGGGTTCAGCATATGGCGGAGCCACCAGATGCTTTGCAAACCGCCTGCTGCAATGCGTCGCTTCCGTTTTGACTCCTCAAAGATATTAGCCGAACCATATTCCTGAGCGTAGGCATCGGCGGTATAGGCTATCCGCTTGCCAGCATCGACGATAAGCATTGACATCATGAAGTCGTCGAGTAGGGCTTCGTCGGGTATTTCCTTTACCAAAAGCGGGTCAACGGCATAGAGTTCACCAGCAGCCCCCATGGCAGAGTAGAGCTCGCTGTCCCACTTCTTGATTGTGCTCTCGTAACGCCAGTAGAGCCCTTCGCCCTCGGCTGCCATCTCGCCTTCTTTTTTGGCAGCCACACGCTTCTCGCCAGATACGCATCCCACGGATGGATCCATAAATAGCCTTGCTATCTCTCGGAGCGCACTGCTGTTGATCATGGTGTTAGCGTCGGTAAATGTGACATAGCGCGTCTTCAACTCTTGTAGCCCATGTTTCAGCGCAGCTGTTTTGCCCCTGCGTTCCGGACTATACACGATGTCAACCTCAGGATAAGCGGCCAGCAGGTCGTTGGTGCGGTCGTTGCTACCGTCGGTGACCCACATGATGCGTAGCTTTTCTCTCGGATAGTCGAGTGCCAGCGTGTTTTCCATCTTTTCCGCAACCACGTCTTCCTCATTGTAGGCACATATCATGAGGGTCATGGTGGGCAGTTCTTCATCGGTCGGCAAGACGGCCTCGCGGGGTGTCCCCACGAGTAGCCGTTTAAGCCGGATGATAAGATATAATAGGATTCCATAGCCTATGTAGGTATAGAATACGATGAGCAGCGAGGCCCAAAACAGGATTTTAAGTGTTAGCATAGTCTTTTGTTGTTTTGAGTTACTTGGTCTCAATCTCTTCCTTCATGTCGATAAACTGGTTGTCAGCATCATAAAACTCATATTGCAGGAAGGCTAGCTTTTGCGATGGGATGATTCTGATGCCCAGCCCGTATTTCATCTGCCATTGTCGTTTCAGACTGAGGATTCCTTTGTTGATGTATGCAGCCACGTAGGGGTGGACATGCAGGTAGAACTTACTGATTCCGATTTTGTTGACCAGGGTATCAATCTTACTTTCGAGCGTATCTGTGAAAAGGAAGCTCGACTTGATGGTGCCCTTCCCGAAACAGGTAGGACAGGTCTCTTCTACATTGACACTCATTGCAGGACGTACGCGCTGCCGTGTTATCTGCATGAGTCCGAACTTGGACAGCGGAAGGATATTGTGCCTGGCACGGTCCTTCTGCATGTTCTTGCACATACGCTCGTAGAGCATCTGCCGGTCTTCCGGTAGCTTCATGTCAATGAAGTCGACGATGATGATGCCTCCCATATCCCTCAGTCGTAGCTGACGAGCCAGCTCGTCGGCAGCTCCGAGATTTGTCTCCAGGGCATTTGTCTCCTGGCTGTTCTCTTTCTTGATGCGTGTACCGCTGTTTACATCTACTACGTGCATAGCCTCGGTATGTTCTATGATGAGGTAGGCACCATGCTTGTAGTTGACGGTTTTCCCAAAGCCCGACTTCAGCTGCTTGGTGACATCAAAGTTGTCGAAGATAGGTACCGAGCCGTTATATAGCTTCACGATTTCCTTCTTCTCAGGTGCTATGAGTCCTAAGTAGTTCTTTATTTCTTCAAGGATGCCACTGTTGTTGACATAGATGCCATCATAGGTGGGGTTGAACAGATCCCGTAGAAGTGCTACGGTACGGCTTTCCTCCTCGAAGCAAATCTGAGGTCGTGTCGATGTCTTCTGAACCTTCGAGATGGTTTCTTCCCAGCGTTTCAGCAATATCTTCAGCTCAGCATCCAGTTCTGCGGCGCGTTTGCCTTCTGCTACGGTACGAACGATGACGCCGAAGTTCTTAGGCTTTATGCTTTGGATGAGTTGTTTCAGGCGGCTTCGTTCCTCGCTACGCTTGATCTTCGTCGATACAGAGACACTGTCTTCGAAGGGCATCAGCACCAGATAGCGTCCTGCAAAACTCAGCTCGCATGTCAGACGCGGCCCTTTTGTGTTGATGGGCTCTTTGACGATTTGTACCAGTATTTCTTGTCCTACCTTCAGGGTGTTGGCAATGCTGCCGTCTTTCTTCAGTATAGGTTGGATGGTAGCTTTCTGGATAGGGTATAGCTTCTTTCGGTCGCTGACTACCTGTTTGAGGTATTTCTCGTAAGAGTTGAATTGGGTTCCCAAGTCAAGGTAATGCAGAAAGGCTACGCGCTCTGAGCCGACATCAACGAAACAAGCGTTAAGGCCCGGCATCAACTTTTTCACTTTTGCCACATAGATGTTGCCCACCGAAAAAGAGGCGGTGCGCTGTTCTTGCTGGTATTCCACCAGTTGCTTGTCTTCGAGCAAAGCTATGGAAATGTCTTTCGGCTGGACGTCAATGATTACTTCACTTGTCATTGTCTTTTTGCTTTTCTTTGACGGGGTGTCGTTAAAAACTCAAAAGGGTGTGTCGCTATCCCCAGGGGATAAGCATACACACTCCTTTCATTACTTTTTGTCACTTTGGCAATTACTTGCTCTTGTGGCGATTCTTGCGCAGTCTCTTCTTGCGCTTGTGGGTAGCCATCTTGTGGCCCTTCTTCTTTTTTCCGTTTGGCATAATTCTGATTTATTTAAAATGTTAATTACTTCATTTTCTCAATAAAGCTCTTGGATGGCTTGAAGGCGGGGAAGTCGTGGGCGTCGATAACAAGAGTGGTGTTCTTGGAGATGTTACGCGCGGTTTTCTTGGCACGGTGCTTCACGGTGAAAGTGCCAAATCCCCGGAGGTAGACGTTCTGCTTGTTTTCGGCAAGGCTGACACGAATCTCTTCCATAAAAGCTTCAATCGTCGTAGCAACATCTTTTTTTGCAACGCCAGTCTCTTCAGCAATTTTGTTGATGATTTCTGCCTTTGTCATTTCTGTTTCGTATTATATATTAATAATGTGAAATTCTGATCCTCTGTTGTTTCGGACTGCAAAGTTACTAATTTTCAGCTAATTACCGAAATATTTCCCAGTTTTTTTTCAAAAATTGTGGTTTTTGTCGCATCTTTGGGCTGTTTTTTGTATCTTTGCAGCATAAATTCAAAGAATTATTGTAATGAAACAAACGAAAATTGTAGCCAGTATTAGTGATCGCCGGTGTGATGTGGAGTTCCTCCGCAGTCTTTTTGAGGCGGGAATGAATGTGGTGAGGATGAATACTGCCCATGCCAGCGAGGAGGGCATCAGGGAGATTATCAAGAATGTCAGGACCGTCAGTCGCCACATTGGTATCCTTATCGATACCAAGGGGCCTGAGGTACGCACTACTGGATGTCCGGAGCCAATTCCTTATCAGGCGGGTGATGTGGTGAAGATCTTTGGACGCCCTGAGATGGATACTTCCCATGATATCATTAACCTCTCTTACTCTAACTTTGCAGCAGATGTGCATGAAGGGTGTCACGTGCTTTTCGATGATGGTGCGCTCGACATGGAGGTAATCGGAATCAATGGCCCTCAGGTCGTGGCACAGGTAAAAAATGACGGCGTACTTGGCTCACATAAAAGTGTCAATGTGCCCGGTGTCCATATAGCACTGCCCACGCTTACCGAGAAAGATCGCAAGAACATCATGTTGGCCATCGAGCAGGATATCGACTTTATCGCACATAGTTTTGTTCGGTCCGCAGCTGACGTTCGGGCTGTTCAGGCCATACTCGATGCTTATGACTCTGATATTAAGATTATTTCCAAGATTGAGAATCAAGAAGGCGTCGACAATATCGATGAGATCATAGATGCTTCTTATGGCATTATGATTGCACGCGGCGATTTGGGAATCGAGGTGCCTATAGAGCGTATCCCCGGCATCCAGCGCGAGATCATCCGGAAGTGCATTATGGCCAAGAAGCCTGTCATCGTCGCTACCCAGATGCTACACACAATGATACACAACCCGCGCCCTACACGTGCTGAGGTGACTGACATCGCCAATGCCATCTACTCGCATACCGATGCCTTGATGCTTTCGGGCGAGACCGCCAGCGGTAAGTATCCAGTGGAAGCCGTACAGACCATGGCTGCTATCGCAGAGCAGGCAGAACGTGACCTTAGCCTTCGAGGGGTTATCGATGTGCCCCTGTCGGAGCATTGCGACATCCGCGAGTTTATGGCCTACAGTGCCATTGAGGCTACCGAGAAACTGGGCGTGAAAGGTATCATCACCGACAATAATACGGGTATTACCGCACGTATGCTGGCTGCCTTCCGTGGCCCACATCCTGTATTGGCCATCTGCTATAACGATAAGCTGCAACGCCTGCTCAACTTGTCGTATGGCGTCATTCCTGTTTATCACAAGGAGCATGCCAGTGCCGACGAGCTCTTCCTGGCTGCCGTGCGCATGCTCCGTCAGAAAGGGTATATTGACCTTGAAGACAAGATAGCATATCTGAGTGGTAACATTGGGGAGGGGGGAGGTACCAAGTTCCTCGAGATCAATACTGTTAAGGAGGTGTTCGACAATCAGTATCAGTTCCATATCCCGCATTTTTCATTAAATAAATAGCAACTTTTACACACTATGGCAACAGTAGACGACAAGAAAGTAATCTTCTCGATGGTTGGAGTTAGCAAGACCATCCAGCAGAACCAGAAGCAGGTTCTTAAAAATATCTACCTTAGTTTCTTCTATGGTGCAAAGATTGGCATCATCGGTCTTAATGGTGCCGGTAAGTCCACACTCATGAAGATTATTGCCGGACTCGACCAGCAGTATCAAGGAAACGTCGTGTGGGCACCGGGCTATACAGTTGGGTATCTTCCACAGGATCCGCCACTCAATGAGGAAAAGACTGTCAAGGAAAATGTGATGGAAGGTGTTCAGCATGTCTATGACGCCCTTGCGGAATATGATGAAATCAATGTGAAGTTCGGGCTCCCCGAATATTATGAAGATCCCGACAAAATGGATAAGCTCATGGCACGGCAGGCCGAGCTACAGGATGTCATCGACTCTACTGATGCCTGGAACATGGATTCTAAGCTTGACCGCGCGATGGCAGCCCTCAACTGCCCTCCTGGCGACTGGAATGTGAAGACGCTTTCTGGAGGTGAACGTCGCCGAGTGGCACTGTGCCGTCTGTTGCTGCAGAAACCTGATGTGCTCCTGCTCGACGAACCTACCAATCACCTCGATGCCGAGTCCATAGATTGGCTCGAACAGCATCTCCAGCAGTATGAGGGTACCGTGATTGCCGTGACCCACGACCGCTATTTCCTCGACGATGTGGCAGAATGGATTCTCGAGCTTGATCGCGGAGAAGGCATCCCCTGGAAAGGTAACTATTCCTCATGGCTCGAACAGAAGTCACAGCGGCTTGCTCAGGAAGAGAAGACGGCATCCAAGCGCCGCAAGACGCTGGAACGAGAACTTGAATGGGTGCGCATGGCCCCTAAGGCGCGTCACGCTAAGGGCAAGGCTCGCCTGAACTCCTACGAGATGATGCTTAACGAGGAACAAAAGCAGAAGGAGGAGAAGCTTGAGATTTTTATCCCCAATGGTCCGCGTCTGGGTAACAAGGTCATTGAGGCCGAGCACGTCGCCAAGTCGTTCCCGGAGAAACTTCTTTTCTCAGACCTTAATTTCACGTTACCGCCTAATGGTATTGTTGGTGTGATAGGCCCTAATGGCGCGGGTAAGACGACGCTCTTCCGGCTCATCATGGGCTTGGAACAGCCTGATGCGGGCTCCTTCTCCGTGGGCGAGACGGTCAAGCTCTCTTACGTTGACCAGCAGCATAAGGATATCGACCCCAGCAAGTCGGTCTACCAGATTGTTAGCCAAGGTAATGAGACCATCCGCATGGGAGGCCGTGACGTCAATGTTCGTGCATACCTGTCTCGTTTTAACTTCAGTGGTGCCGATCAGGAGAAAAAATGTGGTGTCCTTTCTGGTGGTGAGCGTAACCGCCTGCAACTGGCCATCGCCCTGAAGCAGGAAGGCAATGTGTTGCTACTCGACGAGCCGACAAATGATATCGACGTCAACACCCTACGTGCACTCGAGGAAGGACTTGAGGCCTTTGCGGGTTGCGCTGTCGTTATCAGTCACGACCGTTGGTTCCTTGATCGCATTTGTACCCATATCCTGGCATTCGAGGGGGCTTCCGGAGAGAAGGGAACCAAGGCGGGCGACGTATTCTTCTTTGAGGGCAACTATTCCGAATATGAGGCTAACAAGGCTCAGCGTCTTGGCCTCGATGAGCCAAAGCGTACGCGTTATCGCAAGTTGATGGAGGAATAGGATTCCCTTTGTATCAGTAGAGAGAGGGTATGTCGCAGTTTGAACGTACCCTCTCTCTATTTGTATAGGCTGATGAGGCTCAGCCTCAGCCTGCCTCTATCATCCTCTCAGGGCGGCAATCGATTCTTTCAGCGATGCTATTTTCTCTTCAGAGTCGCTCTGCTTCTTGCGCTCCAACGCCACAACGGCCTCGGGCGCATTCTGCACGAAACGCTCATTGGAGAGTTTCTTCTTCACGCCGGCCAGGAACCCTTCCAAGTGCTTCAGCTGGGCTTCCATCTTTTGTATCTCGGCATCCACGTCAATCATGTCACCTACGGGTACGGCATACTCATCGGTGCCAACCATGAAGGCAGAAGCCGTGGCGTCTTTCTCTGCCACCACGCTGATACTGTTCAGGTTGGCCATTTTCGTGATGATGGCATTATACTGTTCGAAGTCGTTCTTGCCAACTGCCTGAAGTGCCAGTTGCTCCTTGGGAGCAATATTCTTCTGGTTGCGAACCATGCGTACACCGGACACAATCTGCTTGACATTCTCTATCTGGGCGATGAACCGGTTGTCGGCTTCTGCCGGTGCTGGAAGCTCCAGCTTGTCGCGCATGATGGAGTCGCCATCCCGGCGCTCATAGAGGTGTTGCCATAGCTCTTCGGTGATAAACGGCATGAATGGGTGAAGCATCTTCAGCAGGGTCTCGAAGAACTCGAGGGTCTTTTCGTAGGTCTGCTTGTCGATGGGCTGTGCCTCACCGTTCACGTAGGCTGGCTTCACCATCTCCAGGTACCAGCTTGAGAACTCATCCCAGAAGAGCTTGTAGACAGCCATCAGGGCTTCGGAGATACGGTATTTCTTGAAGAGGTCTTCCACCTCGGCATTGGTCTGGCGCAGCTTGGCCTCAAACCATGCTGTGGCAATCTTGCCTGTCTCAGGCTGCTCGATGTCAGCCACCTTCCAGCTCTTCACGAGGCGGAAAGCATTCCATATCTTGTTGTTGAAGTTACGTCCCTGTTCGCAGAGTGCCTCGTCGAAGAGGATGTCGTTGCCTGCGGGGGCTGAGAGCATCATGCCCATGCGCACACCGTCGGCGCCGAACTTCTCAATGAGTTCGATGGGGTCAGGTGAGTTGCCGAGTGACTTCGACATCTTGCGTCCCAGCTTGTCGCGGACGATACCTGTGAAATAGACATTCCTGAACGGCATGTCGCCGATGTACTCATAGCCCGCCATGATCATGCGGGCCACCCAGAAGAAGATGATATCTGGACCTGTCACGAGCACAGAACTGGGGTAGTAGTACTTGATCTCCTCGTTGCCTGGATTGTTGATGCCGTCGAAGAGGGAGATAGGCCACAGCCAGCTTGAGAACCAGGTGTCCAGCGCATCCTCATCCTGACGGAGGTCGGAGAGCAGAAGGTTGGCGTTGCCGCTCTTCTCGCGTGCGAGCACCAGTGCCTGCTCGGCAGTCTCTGCTACGACGTAGT
>Ga0326513_10003980_pt1 | contig 10634 bp, 7 predicted proteins | sample 2_2465_0518_D_FD_203654 | JGI IMG/M metagenome (GOLD analysis project Ga0326513, IMG submission 203654) | Bovine rumen microbial communities from UC Davis, California, United States - 2_2465_0518 | ecosystem: Host-associated > Mammals > Digestive system > Stomach > Rumen | place: USA: California... | reverse complement strand
ACGCAACACAGAATATGTGGGATTTTGCTAATAATCCACAGAAGTTCTTGAAGGGACTTGGTGTTAATAACACTTATGGCAGTGGTAACAATGTTAATCTTGAATTTAATCTTAGCGGTTTGAGAAGTCCGTCCGAGTTTATGGATGCACTCCGCAAAGACAAGAGATTTGAAAAGCTTATTCAAGAGATGACACTTGGGCGTGTGAACGGACACGGATCACTTGCCAAAAACGCAATTAAAATTTAAATGGCTGGCAGAGAAATCTGCCAGTCTATTTTTATGGAGAAAAAGGATGGGAAAAGATAAAGACAAGAAGAATAAAAAAAAGAATAAAGATATAGATTCTCTTGTGAAAGAATATAACGACGGAATTGAAATGCTTAAGGCAAAACAAAAACAATTAGACGGACTGATACAAGAGGCTCGATTATATATTTCTGAGTTAAAAGAACTTAAAGAAGGATTACAAAAAACGTCGATGGAGTCTCTTGATGAAATAAACTAGTAAAGGGGGTGCGAAATGGTCACTGATTTTGAATATGATGGGATTTTACTGAGTCAGCTTGGATATGCCATTGTTTCATTTGGCGGAATCCGTGACGGCGAAATAGATACCGACTCGCAGATATCCTTTAATCATACATCAATGATGCAAGGAAAATATCAGCCCTTCTCTTCTTACATATATGACGACGTTCTTAAGATGGAACTCTATATTGGTAAGGATATGTGTCGTGTGGAAAACACACAAGACGGGTTTAATTACAATATTTCAGTCAGTGAAATGGCGTTTCTAAAACGATGGCTATCACGCCCTACCCCACATATTTTAAGAGCAATTGGCGATGATTCTTATAATGGCATATTTTGGAGAGGGTCGTTCGTCGTTGAAGAATACACACTTGGCGACGGAAGAATTGGAGCACATTTAACATTTGAGTGTGATGCTCCATTTGGATATATGGAAGACGTTCTCTTTAGAGATAGCCTTACGTCTGGTTCATCCTATAAATACAATTGTATTTCTGATGAGATTGGATATATCTATCCTAACCTCAGTATCCTTTTAAAGGAAAGTGGAAATTTGGAACTTACAAACGCTCACGACAACAGGAGGACAATTGTTAAAAATTGTGAGAAGGACGAAATTATAACATTTACGGATAAATTGCAAGTCTTCTCTTCTATCTCGTCTCATAAAATTTTAGACGATTTTAATTATGTATTCTACAGGATCAATAATTCATTTAAGAATGTGGAAAATACAATCTCGTCAAATTTGGCAATCGACTTCGTAATTAATTATAATCCGTATGCAAAGGCGGTGATTGTATGAGCAGCGTACTTGATTTATTACAAGGAAACGGACTGATAAATGTTACTGATGATGGGCAAATTGAACCGCCAGTACTCGTGCTCTCCTCTAGGGGCGGAAATAAAATCGGCGTAATCAAAAATGTGTCAAGTATCGATGTGACGCATCCTCTATCGGAAGTTGCGGAATTATCGTTCGACGTTACAAAAGAAGTCAATGGTGAAGTATATGAGGATTGGGATAAAGTCAAGGACTTTAAGCTTGTTCAAATCCCATACGACAACACTTGGTATGAGGCGACGGTATCTATTGACGAGGAAGATGAAATTGTCAAACACGTTACTTGTGTCCATGCTAACGAAGCGGAACTTGGGCAGCTAAATCTTTACGATACTGAAATTAACACTGAAAGTGATATTGCTAGGGACGATTATGAGGAAACATTCTTCTACGACGAGGATAATCCTAAAGCGTCCTTGCTTCATAGGATCTTAAAAGATAAAGCGCCACATTATCAGATTTATCACGTCGATGACTCGTTAAAGAAACTGTTTCGCATTTTTTCTTTTAATGGCATATCTATTCAAGAGGCGTTAAATCAGATTGCGGAAGAAGTAAATTGTCTGTTCATATATGGTGAATGGTATGAGAATGACGGTAAGTATCATAGGACGATTAGTGCTTATGATTTAGAGGATTATTGTAATGAGTGTCATAAGCGTGGTGAATATACAAATCATGTTTGCACAAATTGTGGATCTACTGATGTTGTCGATGGATATGGTGAAGACACCGGGATTTTTATATCAAGGGAAAATCTCGCAACGTCAATCAGTTATGAATCAAATACGGATAATGTAAAAAACTGTTTTAGATTAGTCGCTGGTGACGATGTAATGACGGCAACCGTAAAATCGTGTAATCCGTCAATGTCACAGTATATGTGGTATTTCTCCGACGATATGTTGGAAGACATGAGTACGGCATTAGCAACAAAGATTGTTGACTATGAAAAACTTGTTGACTCTTATAAAAATGAAAAGGAAATCGAAATACCTTCATCGTACATTGAGACTTATAATACATATGTCGATAAGTATGGAAGTCTTAACGACGAGTTGGTGAAAATCGATTCGCCGATCAAAGGCACTGCTGAACTAACAGAAGCCTATTATAATGCGATGAATATGTATGGTTTCTTAAAGAGTGAGATGATGCCAGCATCAGAAAAGGTTGAAGACACGACGGCTGAAGACCAAATGTTTTTACTGAAAAGTGGCGACTTTACTGAAATTGGAATACCAAGTGTCAGCGGTACAATACCATATACAACTGTGAATTCTGCTATTCAATCATACGCAAAGGTGTTTATTGACACGGCACGATACAAGATAAGTGTGTTTACGGACGATATCGACGGCACAACTTGGACTGGCACAATTACTATTAAATCATATACGGACGACGAAGACTCTGCCTTTGATAGTTTTGAATTAGAGTTATTCGATAGCACTTCCAACGAGAAATATGCTGAATGGCTGGAGCAGTCTGTTCAAAAGGCAATGGCGAACAGGGAAGCTACTGATTTAAGCGTCGTAAATCTGTTTAAGAAAGACGAGAATATAGAAGCCTTTAAGGAGCGTTTGAAATTATATAGTCTTGACTATTTAAATATTATGTCAAGTATGGTAACAAGTGCTATTACGATTATGAGCGAACAGGGGGTCGCCTCTTCCGACTCATTAGACAAGGATATTTATACCCAATTGTATAAGCCGTATCTGAATAAGAGCCGTGCAATACAAAAGGAAATTGAAGTTAGAGAGGCTGAGTTGGCAGTACTTCTTCGGCCGACAAACGAAGACGGTGTTCCAGATCCGAGATATCAAAGTCTTGGGTTTCTTGACATTATAACCAACAAACAAAACGAAATAAGAAAAACTCTTGATCTACACGATTACCTTGGCGATGAGTTGTGGGAAGAACTTTCTTTTTACAGGCGTGAAACTGATTATACAAATCAGAACTATATATCTGATGGTCTTACGGATAGTGAAGTTATCGAACAGGCAAAGAATTTTGTGGACATTGCCTCTAAAGAAATAGTCAAGGCAGCGACGTTACAACATAGTATATCCGCTCCACTCGCAAACTTCTTATTAATGGATGAGTTTAAGAAACTACAGGAAAAATTTAAGGTAGGAAACTGGATACATTTACAGGTTGACGGCAAAGTATATAAGCTGAGACTTGCCAATTGGGAAGTTGATTACGATAAAATTGATGATTTGGATATTGAATTTACAGATGCTATCAGAGTAGGAGACATCGTTTCTGATGTAGAGTCTATACTTTCAAAATCCAGAAGTATGGCGACAACTTATGAATATGTAGCGAGACAAGCTGAAAAGGGAAACACTGCGTCTAATGCCGTAAAATTTTTTAGGGACAATGGAATAACTTTCACAAAAGTTAAAGCGATCACATCTAACGGAAACACAAACATCGTTTATGACGACGACGGAATTTTGCTTAAACGAGTTGACGGATTAGAAGAACTTCCAGAACAGGCTCGTATTTATAATAATGGAATATATATTACAAAAGATGCTTGGGAAACAGTTTCTACTGGTCTTGGGCATTTTTCTTATGTTGACCCGGAGACAGGCAAAACCGTAGAGACATATGGGATAATTGCGGATACCGTTATTGGCAAACTTATTTTGGGTGAGAACCTGAAAATATATTCTAAATCAAATCGCTTTGCAATGGGCGACGATGGTTTGGTGATTACTGCACGGGATGGCAAGGACAATGAGGACTTGTTTACTGTGCAAAAAGACACTGGCGAAGTTGATGAGGATGGGAAACCAATAATAGAAAAATATATCTATGTTGATAAAGACGGGAATATTAATATTACTGGAAATTCTATTATAATCAATGGCGCTAACGATAGCTATAAGTTGGACGACGCACGAAAGGTGGCATCAAATTATCTGTCAGCAGACAGTACTGGTATCATGATAGCAGACATGAGATACGGAGCGCACGATCCGTCTGACCCTGAGGGAAGAAATATTTTACTGACAAATGAGGGTATCGATATTAGGAACGGCAAAATGTCTATGGCGAACTTTAGTGATACTGTACGAGTCGGCAGAGAAGATTCGTCGCATATCAATTTTGATGCTACACATATGTCAGCCTATAATGGCAAAAACATTTACTACGATGTTGGTGATGGTTCTACTATTGTAACACAGTCACATAACGTAGACGTATTGCCTTTAACAATAACAACGTCACACACCATTGAAGAGATTCTAGATTTAAAGGTTAACGGTACGTCGTTGTCGGATAGTGCTTATAGTTTTGTAGACGAGAGTAATTCGTTCACAATTAATGATAGACCACCAACGGCTATTACCGTAGTAATAACTTATACATATTCTGATAGCGATGGAGATCTGGAAGAAGTAACACAGACGTTTAATTATAACGCCGTCTCTATCAGTTTTTCTCTTGAATATAGCGCAAGTACTATTTATTCTGTGTCGCATTCTCCATATACCATATCTGGTAATACCATTACTATTTCACAACGACCTATCAGCGGAACGGTAATAACGATTCAATATCGTCTTGTAAAAACAAATCCATATTTCACGTTCAATCAAAGAAAAGCGAATAGCACATTAGGTTCTGGCTCTGCGTCTTTTGGAAATAATGCAGCTGCAAGTGGAGAGTCTAGCTTTGTTACTGGAATGGACAATACTGCTAGCGGAAAGGCGTCATTTGTTAACGGAAGGGCGAACACTGCGTCTGCTGACTCAAGTTCTGCGTTTGGAATTGGTACAAACTCGTCTGCGCAAGGTGGAATGGCGATTGGCAAATATAATGTGATAGATTCTGGCAAATTATTTAGTGTTGGGAACGGAACTTCTAGCGCAAGATCTAATGCATTTTCGGTTGGGGCTAATGGGTATGTAAATATTGGTGGACGGCTGAACGGGAAAGACGGTTCTCAGATGTTTTTAACAAACACATTTACATCTGCAAAGGCATCTATTGCCGCTGGAGCGTCCTACCGTTTTGCAATATCTATTAAAAAGACAGGTTATGTACCTATCGCTATTTCGTTTTTTAGAATTCAAGGCACTGGTAGGCAAAAGTTCAATATATATGAAACAAGTATAAACTTAACAGAAAATAAGGCATATATAAGCGTGACAAACATGGATTCAGTTGCGAGAAGTGTAAATGTTCAGGTTAGAATTTTCTACATATTAAGCAAGGCTGTGTGGGGATAACAGGAGGATAAATCATGATTAGAGGTTGGATAGCTGGGTTCAATAGACCTAGTAGAGAAACAAGACATGGTGATTCAACCGTGTTCATAGATGATAAAAATAAAATATGTTTTATTATTGATGGGGGTTGTGACGAATGTGCCACAGCCCTCATTAAATATTTAAAGAGAAATGGGATTAAGAAAGTATATCTTCTACTCTCCCATCCTCATTACGACCATGCGGATGGTCTTAAGAAAATTATTAGAGATGATTATTTTACGGTATTAGCTTTTTATTGTTATGACCCTAAAACGCTTGAAAGTGGGCTTAGGAATAACAAAGGTAGTAAAGCTGTTCGTGGAGATATTGACTATCTTAACAGAATTATATCTGAGGCTAAGAACAAAAAGATTCCTGTAAAGTTTTTAAAACATGGCGATAAGGTCGAACTTGGAGATATTAAATTTAAAGTTTATAGGAAACAACCAAGTCGTGTTGAAGATGACGATGATAATGGTTGGTCTTATGTTAATGATGGAAGTTTGTGCTGCTATTTTTACGAATGGTATTATTGGACAAGCGGTGACGGTTCTGAGAGAGTTTGGGATTTTATTAAAGAACTTGGAATTAAAGTTAAATTTTTTAAAATCCCCCATCACGGTAACAACTGTCCTCGTTCTCAGGCGAATGGTTTAAAAAATCAAGGTGCTATTTATTGTTGGTATAACGACCTTGAACCAGATGGCGTTGGCACAAATGACTTTACAGAGTTTGGCGCAAATCGTTGTAAGCAAGCTGGCATTAAAGTTTTTGAATGTATTGGTGATATTAACTTTGTAATTGCTAATAGAAGATTTCTTATTTATAAAGATGGTAAAAAATATGCATTCTCTGTGCCTTATAAAGGAACTTTTACATTTAAAATAAATGGACTTGTCGATGTCGTTAGAGATGTCTTTATGGGAAAATACGGCAGTAGTAACACGAGAATGACAAGATTACTGGACGCAGGATATGAACCAGTCGCAATACAAGATCGTGTAAATCTTGTTGTTAATACAGCTAAGAAAATTATAGATAGAAAAGTAAATTACGGTAAGAATGAACAAAGAATTAAGAATCTTGATAAAGAATTTGGAGATGGTTATGGTCAGCTTATTCAAGATGAGATTAATTCTTTGCTTGATGCTAAATCTAGAAAATGGTAACTGATGATGAGGACTCGCAAGAGTCTTTTTATTATTAGAAAGGAGGATTTATGGTTATTAAAAGAAAAGTAATAGATATATCCCAATTTAATAACGTCACGAATTGGTCAAAAGTTAAAGCCACAAAAATTCCTGTAATAATCAGAATCGGTTACAGAGGAAGTAAGACTGGCATTATAACTTATGACCCAAGGTACAAGGAATATAGAAAAGCCTGTGAAGAATATGGTATTGAACACGGTTTTTATTTCTTTCCATGTTCAATTACAGATTCAGAGGCGCACGAGGAAGCACTATTTATTAAAAATGAAGTAATAAACAGTGGGATTAAGATGCCTGTATTTCTTGATAGTGAAGTTGTTCAGAGGGATAAGAGCGGACGCTCCGATAAATTATCTCAAGCAAAGAGAACAAGAATGCTCCGTATTATCTGCGAAGATTTATTAAAGTGGGGAATTCCTGTTGGAATTTATGCGTCACGTTCTTGGTTGTATAACAATATCGATATGAGCCAGATTCCAAGCGATGCCGTTAAGAATACTTGGGTTGCTGAGTATGGCGTAACAATGACAAAGTATACAGGCTATTTTGTTATGTGGCAATATTCGTCCAAGGAATCTGTTAATGGAATTAGTGGAAATGTCGATATGTCTAATCAATATTACGACTTCCACATGATGATTGATGGGAAAGAAACTCCTCTTAATCAAGTGACAAATACAAGTTCTAATGAAGATAAAAAAGAAGCAAAGCCGATTCAGAAATCGGAACTTGAAAAGGTTATTGAAGTCGCTAGGGCTGAACTTGGATATCTTGAAAAACGTTCTAACAGTCAGCTTGATAGTAAGACGGCAAACGCTGGGGACAGAAATTATGTTAAATACTGGGCTGTGAAACCAGAATGGAACGGATCATATTGGTGTGCGGCGTTCATTTGTTGGGTATTCCAAACTGCGCTTGGTAAGGAACGTGCAAAGCAATTGCTTAAACATTATCCTTATGTTTACTGTCCTACTCTCGCTGGATTATTTACAAAATATTCTACTCCAAAAGTTGGTGATATTGTAATCTTTTGGAAAAATGGTGCATATGCTCACACAGGATTAGTCATTGCGGTTAATGGCAATACATTTACCACAATTGAAGGTAATACCAGTGGTGCATCTACTGTTGTACCAAATGGTGGTGGTGTTTGTCAGAAAACATACAATCTTAGTAGTGCTAATGCGAAGTTCTGCCGTCCAGCCTACTCTTCTACTGCTATCACATCCGATACAAATAAGGTTGTTGTTGCAGATGATATGCACACTGTCAAGTGGAAGGGCTATGTCAACATCGGCAGAAATACAAAACTTGCGGTCAGACTTCAGCCTAATACTTCTGCAAAAGAATGTTCTTTTAGTGGCTTAAAACAAGGCACGGAAGTTGGTGTGTCTTATGAGCAAGGTGATTGGTATCTGATTAAATATAATGGAAAGTTTGGATATGTACAGAGCCAGTATATTGGCAAAACAAAGATTAGTGAGGTATCAAATCCAGACCCTATAGTTGACGATATTCATACTGTCAAATGGGACGGTGTCGTTAAAACAAATGGTGGTACATTAAATGTCAGACTTCAGCCTACTACTTCCGCAAAAACTTGTAGTTTCAGTCCTCTTCGTAAAGGAACAGAGATAGGCGTATGTCATCAAGATGGTGACTGGTATTTAATCAAGTATAACGGGAAGTATGGATACGTCTATTCTTCCTATGTAAAAAGAAAATAATATAATGGAGGAATAGACCAATGGACAGGGATTCAATTATTGCGATATTTGTGGCTGTTATAGGCTCAAATGCTTTATGGGGTTTTATACAGTTTTTATTACAACGTAAAGATAATAAAGATGATTGTTCGAAAAAGATTCTTGATATGATTCAAAAGTTAGATGAAAAGATTGATAAGCTTGATGGTGAATTAAGTGAAAGAGGGGCTATTGCATGTCGAGTTCGTATTCTTAAATTCATGGATGAAATTCTTGAGGGATGGAATCATAGTTTTGACAGTTATACACAGGTTATGCAAGATATAACAAATTATATTAATTATTGTGATTTACATCCTAGATTTAAGAATCATCAAACTGAGGCGACAATTGAATATATTGAGAATGATTATCAAGAACACTTGGAAAAGAATGATTTTAAAGTTGGTAAATAAGGGGGAATAAATTATGAATATTGCAGTTATTGTAGCAGTTGCAGTTTTAATCGAAGGTCTTGTTGAATATGGTAAGAACATTGCCAATATGTTTTATGATGGAGATAAAAAGACAGCTATTACACAGATTGTAACTATTGTTGTTGGTATTGGACTTGCATTTGCATTTAGCGCAAATATGTTCGTACCACTTGGACTCGTGGTCAATGAGTACATTGGCATGGTTCTGACTGGTATAGTAATGAGTCGTGGTTCTAACTATGTCAGCGATTTGATTACTAAGATTGGTCAGAAAAGTGTCGGATAAAAATAAATAACAAGTAAATAATATTATGGGGAGAGTGGGTCAAACTACTCTCCTCTTTTAAATTAGAAAATAAATTGCGGAGGATAAATATGAGTTTAAAACAAAATATAATTTATCTTTATTTTAAAGGTAAACATCTCATCACCTCTAAATCACAATATCAATATAATCATGGACAATATTTGTATTTTGCGGATTTGAATCTGCCTCAAGCATTTGAAGTACATTTTTCAAATAAACAAAGAGGTGAATCCAAAACACAGATTGGTAGCAACAGACTTGTAGAAATTCCCGATGAATATTTCTGGAGTGGCGCTTTAGAGATATATGCTTGGGTATATTTACATGATGGAACTGACGATGGTGAAACTATTTATGAAGTCAAAATACCATTAATTAAAAGAGCAAAACCTACAGATGAAGAACCTCTTCCTGTTCAGCAGTCTGCAATTGATAAAGCTATAGCTGAATTAAATAATGCGGTTGATATAACAAATGAAAATGTGGATAAGACAAATGCTGATAAAACACAAGTCGCAACTATCAAAGAAGAAGTTGTTACTTTAAAGGAAGAGATAGATTCTACTGCAAGAGCGGTTAGTCAAGACGCTCAGAATGCTAGAGAGTCGGCAAATGCTTCTGAACAATCTGCGCAGAATTCCGCTGAGTTTGAGAACGATGCCCACAACTATGCTGATGAAGCAAAGGGCTATGCTCAAAGTGCGCTTGAGAGTAAAAACACTGCCAGCCAAAAAGCACAAGTTGCCACTGATGCATCTGCTGAAGCCAAGGGTTATAGAGATGAAGCTGAGACTTTTAAGAATGAAGCGGAACAAGCAAAGCAGAATATTGTTAATTACAGGGATGAGACTAAGGGTTATAGAGACGAAACCCTTACTGCAAAAGATGATGCCCAAACTATTAAGGGTGATGTTCAATCGTTAAAAACTCAGATTGATGATACCGCAACTGATGTTGCAACAAACGCATCAGATGCTAAATCTTCTGCGGATTCATCATATCGGAGCGCAATATCTGCGGACAATGCTTCTTTAAGCGCATCACAATCTGCTGATGAAGCAAGTGATTTTGCTAATAGTGCAAATCAATCAGCAAATCAAGCAGAGGAATTTAAGAATCAATCTGCTACTAATGTTACTCATTATCCAAAAGTTGTTGATGGTTATTGGTATGTGTGGGACGCAAGTAACGCTGAATACGTAAATACCAATGTTGATGCCCGTGGTATTAAAGGTGATAAGGGTGATATTGGTGAAACAGGAGTCGGTATTGAAAGTACTGTT
>Ga0326513_10003979_pt1 | contig 10635 bp, 6 predicted proteins | sample 2_2465_0518_D_FD_203654 | JGI IMG/M metagenome (GOLD analysis project Ga0326513, IMG submission 203654) | Bovine rumen microbial communities from UC Davis, California, United States - 2_2465_0518 | ecosystem: Host-associated > Mammals > Digestive system > Stomach > Rumen | place: USA: California... | reverse complement strand
TCACGGATTTTGTTGTCATCACCACGATGAATGGATAATTCCTCATGCTGATTTTGAGCAATCTGACGGGCGCGCTGAATGGCAGCCTTCTGAGTAGTGAAATTGCCAGAGCTACGCTGCGCACCATCTTGCTTGAGTTGCCACTCGTTGGTCTGATGGTTTTTTACGACATGTATATGTTTTACCATACGCGTTTTTTTTAGTTAATAAATTGGCTTCAACCAGAGAGCGTGGCCTAATTCATCTCGCAGAGAAATAGGAACTTGCCAGCAGTGTTGTCGTTATGCTGAAAACGGGAGTGCTTTTCATTGTGTTCTCCATCGATGGTGGAAGCAAGCGGTATGCCAAATAGTTAAACTGGTTCAATTAATGTGAGAAATTGCAAAATTGTCAGTCTGATTGTATTGAAATGGTTAATTCGAGTCAAAATGGCATAAGGATTGGGAATGACAGTAAATAAAACCTATACCCAAACATGAACAGTCGATTACAATGGTTATTCAAGAAGAAGCACATAAGAGAGCTACCTGAATACAAAAATAGTGCTGACAAATCAAGTGTTATCCATTTGAAAACAGTGAATGATATCAGCGATGTGAATCAGCACTTAGATAATTTGTTCAACAACTCGCCCCAAAACTTAGCTTTTAGGGGAGTGAACAATGCTTCATTCAAATTGTTCTCAACAATTCAGAGAAGATGGTATTGGGATGGGTTGGATGATATATATGCTGACGTACCTAGCTATATTCAGCATCAGATCAACAAAGCGCGTTCCAACAAGTGCATCATGGGAAACCTTAGCCAAGATAACGATTATAATCTATTGGCTTTAATACAGCACTTCTGGGGAAACTCAAATCTAGTGGATTTTTCATACTCACCTGTTTCAGCCTTTTTCTTTGCTTGGGATAAGTACAAAGACAAATACCCTCATGATGGTTCGCTGAATGATTATGTATCGTTGTATGTGGTGAACTATACTCATCCAGAGTTGGGAGGTCCTATCGAGATGAATCATTATGGTTCGCAAACTATAGAAAGAATGGCATCACAATCTGGTATACCAACTGATAGAATTGATGCAGAGGATGCTTTACAGAACCTCGTTTCTATACCGTATATGAAACTGTGTGACGGAAAAATTGTTCAAGGAGGTCAGCATGCAAATGTAAGGATGTCGGTACCTTATTTTAATTTTGACGAAGCAGTTCAGGTGACAAATGCTAACATAGCTGCTCAGAACGGTTGTTTTATTCAGGCTCATTCAGGGGAAATGTCACTTGAAGAGTATATCAATCTAAATAATCCTTATGCACCTCGGTTATTATGGTGCTATGATATTCATAAGAGCCTAGTCGAGGATATTTGCAAAAGATACGGAGTGCCTCAAAATAGAGATGTGATATATCCACAGCGTAAAGCAATGGATAAACTCTATAAAAATGTAATGAACCTGGATAAACATGTCTTTAGAGAGTGGGCACTGAATAGATTTAGAAAGATTTGTTTTGATGTTAAGGATTAAGTGATTTGTCTTATCTGTCTTTATTAGATTATGTCAGAGTTGGCTGATTTTTGTATTATAGGCGTTAGGGTGAATAAACCAGCGAGTACGGGAAAGAAAATTCTCGTAGATGGTGAGTTGTATCCATTGCTGAAGGGATATAAAATGGCTGGTGACGACATCATAGTAAGTACATCGGAAACATGCATCAATTCTCTCTATAATGACTATATAGGGCAATACCATATCCGGAATGTATCCATATCAGCCATTGTGGGTGCAAATGGATCAGGAAAGAGTACTGTGGTGGAGTTTATCTTCAGGCTGATAAACAACTTTGCAGCGGCTTTATTTGGGGAAAAGAAATTATACCCCAGCGCAGAACGAATTCATTATGTTGAGGATGTGTATGGTGAGTTGTTTTTTATGCAGGAAAAGACGCCACATAGACTGATAGTTGCTGGAAACCAAGTAAAGCTATTCGTCTATACCAATATAGGAGAACACGAGGAGGATGACGGAGAAAGGATAATTCGCTTCAGACAAGACGAAAAACCAATCTTTGAACGCGATGACAGGAATCATGTCATAGGTGGGGGTATGAGAGGCTTTACAAAATGGAAGAAGAGAATTAGTACACTTCAAAGGGTAGCAGACCATTTCTTTTATACGTTTGTGTCGAATTATAGCATGTATGCCTATAACAAGAATGACTTCAAGGATGAGTTTGATACAGACGAGAAAGGATGCTGGCTTGATGGGATATTCCATAAGAACGACGGCTATCAGACACCGATAGTGCTCACACCATACCGAGAGAAGGGAAACATGGACGTGAATAAAGAGGCACAGCTGTCTAATGAAAGACTCATCGCCTTGCTGCTACAGGATGTAGGATTTAAGCGATTGAACGGGCACTTGGAAGTAGTAGGGTTTAACTTTGAAGACAGTGGTAAGGACTATGGTGTAGCCTACCTGAATGAAGAATGCGAGACTAACTATAGCAAGGGCTGTTTCACGAGACTGCGATATTGCATCAGCGAGGCTTGGAAAAATAAATATGACTGCCAGTTCAAGGAAGAAGATGAATTGGGACTTTACCAAAAGGCTCTTGACTACCTGACCAGCAAGACCATCAAAGTGGCTATGAAATATAGCCAATATAGGGATTACTTTGACAGGATATCAGACATCAAAAGATGGCCAAAAGAACAGCACAAAAAAGCTTTACGAGAACTGATAGACGCACTGGCCATAGACGACTCGCACATAACGACCAAAATCAGACAAACGCTTGGTTATCTGGTAAGAGGAAACTTCAATGATAAGGATTTGACCTTAGAAGATTCAATAAAAAAGTGCAGAGCCTCACTTCATGGAATGAAAGATGCCTGGCGGGATGATGAACCCATGATGTTTGGTAAATTAGAAGATGCCCTGCCTGCTCCTTTCATAAAAGTAACCATTAAGTTGAAGGAAGACAATAACATAGAGTTGACACTCGATAAACTAAGTTCGGGTGAAAGGCAACAAATATTTTCTATCAGTTCTATATTGTATCACCTGTCGAACATTGCCTCAGTACATAATGATAGAAACAAGAAGAGAGTAGAGTACAAACGGGTGTGTGTTGTACTGGAAGAAATAGAACTGTATTTCCATCCGGAACTACAGCGTCAGTTTGTAAGGTATCTGCTGGACGGTTTGCGACAGGTAAGGATGGAGAACCTACAGGCCGTGAATGTCATCATCGTGACACATTCGCCTTTTGTGCTTAGTGATATACCGACTTCGAACATTCTTCCACTTGAAGACGGAAAAGCAAAGGACAGACAACTTCAAAGTTTCGGAGCAAACATACATGACATCCTGAACAGTAATTTCTTTATGGAAGAAGGTGCCAAGGGGCTATTTGCAGAATGGGAGATAAGCGAAATCGTAAAGGCACTGACTGTTCATAGGAAGAGCGACAAAGGCAGGACAGATGATGAGAAGCGTTTTATTGCCAATTATCCGCAAGGGAAACTCATGCGTTTGATAAACACAATAGACGAACCTATCATCAAGCGACTGCTGGCGGAACAATATGATGATGTTTTTAGCAGGGACACTTATGCCATGCAGATCAGGGTTTTGGAAACACAATTACAGGACTTAAAGAATAGGAGGGTGTGATATGTGGCATTTGGAAAAAACGAGCGAAAAGACTCTTGCTGAATACACCAGTCTGATCCTCAAACAAATAGAGAAAAGGATAGAAGACAGAAGGAGCGAGCAGATGTATAAAGCGTGGTGCAATTATCTACTACCTGAGATTACTACTTCAAAATATGATGAAACGATTCTGAAGGAAATCATAACATCGGAGCCAAAAGAACTGTTTCAACTAAACCATAAGATTGTCAATCAACTGCTGAGCAAGTGGCCAAAAGGCAATAAGGTGACATACGACGAGAAGCAACTGATAGAGTACACCAAGGAAAAGAGGAAAAAGCCGGAAAATGCAGACAAGCAGATAATAGACAAATACGATGACCTGTTTGATTTTCTGATTAAAGTGTTTGACTATAGCATTATCAAGGGTAAAAAAGCATATCAGATAGCCTTGATGAAACGTGTGAACACTTGTACATACTGCAACAGGCAATATACACTGACGATTGGAGTGGTGGAGAAAAGCGGTGAAAAGAAGAGTAAGGTGAAACCGCAGTTTGACCATTGGTTTGCCCATGAACAATATCCGCTGCTTGGCTTGAGTTATTACAACCTAATACCCAGCTGCTCTGTGTGTAACAGTGCCGTTAAAGGCAGTGCACACTTCACATTGGACACCCATATCCATCCTTATACCACCAAGGACAGCAATCCCGATTTCACATTCAGGCCCATATTGAAATACGATGAAGAGTTGGACAAGGTGAGATGGGGAGTAAAAATGAAACGTGAAGAAGGTTCGAAAGAGGACAACACGATAAAAGACCTCTTTTTAGAAGAGGTATATGATCAACATGGAGAAATGGAGGTGAAGGATATTATGGACTTTGCGACCAAGAACAATCCGACCTATCTGAAAACCTTGTTTCATAACGTATGCGAAGAGTTGAAGAAAGACTATTCTCAATCAGATGTATACAGGATGTTATTCGGTGTGGATGCAGATGCTGAGAAAACACTGGACAGACCATTCAGCAAACTGAAGAGGGATATCCTGAAAGGAGAAGGGATAGTAGTATAAACTAATCAAAACCAAGAATATGGAAATATTAGCGAATCCGATATTTGACAAGAAAATAGGGTCGTACAATGTGATGACCCAAATGAATGTCGTTGAATATATGAATCTCATTAGAGGTTCGGTAAAGAAAAACGAGTTGCAACGTCCGCGCGTGCGCTCATCGAAAACGATATATGCCAACCTGAAGGAAGACCTGAAAGCAGGATGTCTTATTCCGCCAATCGTATTGTCGCTCTACTCACAGTATAATGGTTCTGTAGAAGATAAGGCTGAAATAGAGAAGTTTATACTTGAACATAAAGACCAGCTCTTTATACTAGACGGTTTGCAGCGTACCTATACCATTCAAGACCTGCTTGATGAATTGGGTGAAGAAGCCAACGTTGGAACTATAATCAGGGTGGAGGTATATCTTGGTTTGAACAGGGAGGGCGTGTTGTATCGTATGCTGACACTTAATACAGGTCAAACGCCAATGAGCCTACGTCATCAAATAGAGATTATATATTTGGATCTTCTTGACAACAGAAATGACTATGGATTGAAGTTTATCAGAGACAATGATAACAAGCCTAAAGATGTTGACTCATTCTACTTTAGCGAGGCCATAGATGCCTTCACATCATTTGTAAGTCAGGACTACTTGCAGATAACTAGGGAGAAATTGCTATCAACGATAGAGTCGTTTGACAACCTTTCGAAACTAAAGAACGAGAAAGATGCCTTTCTTGATCTGATAAACGTATATAGTCAGTTTATTAAGAAGATGAACAATATCTTGAAAGGAAAGGATATCAAGGAACTGATGGGCGACGAACTTCGTGAACACTTCTATGGTGAGAACACGCTATCGATATTCAATAGATCTCAAACCATGACAGGCTATGCCGCAGCAGTAGCACGACTGATTCAGGATGAGGTTTATGATGATATCAAGGATGTAGCTTTTGGGTTTGACAACTTGAATGAAGAAGATGTAACCGAAAGCATAAAGAAGTTGCTTCTGTGTATGGACGAAATACGCAGGACTGCCAAGAAGATAGGTAATGCGCAAAGATGCTATTTCTACTATTACTTCAAGTCCCTATTGGATAGAGAAAATGATGAAACGTATATGGAACCGATGAAATCAGTGAACAAAGCGCTGCAAAACTATAGAAGAGACCAGTGATGGAAGTGAGATTCTCTTTTGATGGGGTAGAACTAAAGTTTGAAGGGCACGGTAAAAGCGGAGGCTTCCCTTTGTACGTGCCCGATTCAGCAGACCCATTGGATGACGATGAATATGAGTACTGCTATTTGTGCAGTAACTATTTTGTGGCTGAAGATGACTATTTCAAGGTAAACTTGAAAGGCCAGGATGGTACCAAAAGTACTTTGGGTTGGCTATTTCCGATTAATCTGCTTAAAGAGGATGCTGTATTTTATCAGGACTTTGACGAATTTCTGCTGAGATATATGCATGTGGGTATTCACAAGCTTGTGGAGCACTCTTTGAGTATGGACAAATGGGCGTTAGAGAAAGGGACGATAGACGATTTGCAGTATTCGTCAGACCTTATCCTTCTGGTGTATAGGAAGAAGATATGCACAACAGAGCAGTTCCAAGACGTCATTCCGTCCTTATTTGATTTCGGATACCATGTGGTTGATGATCCGTTTGGGATAGATTTGAGTCATTATCCCATTAACCCCTATCGAAAAGAAAAAACTGTAGAGTTCAAAAACAATCCAGCACAGACATGTATCAATCTCAGGAGCGTTTCACCGCTTTTTGCTGGAAGCGGATATGTTAAGATGTTGTTCAAAGACACGCTTATCAGCCAGAGGGATCCCTTTTTGAAATATTTCTCGCTCTACCAGATAGTAGAAATACTGATGCGAGTGGTGTACGGGAACCGCTATTTCGAGTATGTCGAGAAGTATGCCAATGATGATCGTCATAATCTGATGGACAAATTCGGAGAGTTGTCGAGCGAGGCAAAACTCATCAAGAAGATCTATGAGATAGGTGAAAGTGGAACGGAATACCTTGACTTTATTGACTCTGCCAAGAAACTTCTGAAGAAAATGGACGAAGAGACGCTAAAGGAGGGGGCTCCTTTTGATGATTATATGTACAAGATAAGAAATCTGATAGTACATAATCTGCGCATCATGCACGATTATGAAAAGGAGATGACTTACTTGTCGTATATGTATGAAACCTTGATAGTGGACCTGATGTGCAGGACCAATTTGAAGAGAGAAGAAAACAAACAGATATACGTGATAGACCGAACTAAGTCGAGAAAGGCCAACAGAAAGGCCTTGGCGAGGGTTATGGGCGGTCCTACCGCAAGGAAATAGATGTTTATAATAAAGGTATGAGTAACTACGACTTCCGCAATTTGCTTAGTTCATTTGAGTTTGAATGCTTCTCTCGTGACTTAATCAATGCTCATGAGGGCTTAGACTTAATGAGCTTCGCTGAAGGTCGTGACGGAGGTGTTGATTTACGCTATACCAATGATAAAGGAAAGACAGTTATTGTCCAGGCAAAGAGATATAAGACCTATAGTGAGCTAAAGAGTGAACTGAAAAAGGAGGTTGAGAAGGTCATGCGACTGAAACCACAACGGTATATTTTGACAACATCCGTAGATTTGACGGATGGTAATAAGAGTGAGATTTTAGATTTGCTCAAACCTTATATCAAAAGAAAAGAAGATATTATTGCTAAACAGGACTTGAATAAATATCTGGCACTGCATCCAGACATAGAACAACGATACTATAAGCTTTGGCTGGCAAGTACTGATGTGCTAGTGAGCCTGCTGAAGAAGCGTATAGTTAACTGGTCGAACTTTGAAAAGGAGGATATACAGGAAACGGTTCGTACATACGTGATGAATGACAGTTTCGGTGATGCCATGAAAAAGCTCATCGAGAATCGTTATGTTGTTATCTCTGGTGAACCCGGTATCGGGAAAAGTACCCTAGCAAGGATTCTTGTTATGTATCTGCTGTCGGGTAAATATCTAGATCCTCATATTTCAAGTAGTTATGAAGAATTCTATTTCACTAACAGCAATATTGAGGATTTGGCGGACACATTGCAAGATGGCAAGAAACAGATATTCTTCTATGATGATTTCCTTGGTCAGATAGTCTTGGAGGACGAAGGAAAAAACTTTGACGGTCGCATTGTAAAGTTTATCAGGGCGTGCCAACGAAAGAACGATAAACTCTTTATTCTGACTACCCGTGAGTATATACTTCAACAAGGACTCGTAAGATATGCCCGATTTAGCGAAGGTAAGGGTATAGAGATGTCGAAGTGTGTGGTTGACCTGGGTAAGTATACAAGATATGTACGTGCGCAGATACTTTATAATCATCTTGAAGCCAGCGAAATACCGCAGGACTACATTAATGACATTTTAAATGGGAAACGCTATCTGAAACTTATAGATCATCCGCATTTTAGCCCACGTATTATCGAGACGTTTGTTAACAAAGGCGTACACGAAATGTGCAAGCCAGATGAATACTTCAAAAAAGTAGAAGGATACTTTGATCATCCCGATAGCGTCTGGAAGGAGGCATTAAGCAAACTTAATGCCATAGAAAGAGAGGCGTTACTCGTACTGTATTCAATGCGCCCTGTTGTTATGTATGATGACTGGCGAATGGCTTATGAACATTTTTTCAATAATGTGCATAAAGAAGCAAACTATCTGGATGACCAACAGTGGAAAGAGGCTGTGAGAGTTCTACAGAACAATTTCATCAGAATCAATAACGGAAAGTTTGGCATGTTTGTGGATTTCCATAATCCAGGAGTGAGAGATGTTTTATCAAGATATGTTATCGAGAATGATAAAATAAAGACTTTACTGCTAGAGAATTGTTACTTTATAGAGCAGGTGTTAGGGGTGTTTGGGGATGACAGAGATGTCTTTCGCCATCCGAATGTACCTAAAAACTATTATGATAGGCTTTGCAAAGCATTTGATAATTGCTGGGCGAAATTCAGGAGTTGCTCTGTACGTACTTATAACAATGACAAGCATGAAGTATATCATCGGAATGCGGCACAGACACGTGTTGATGTGCTAAAATGGTTGACGTTTGACTACGAGAAAATGCTGAAATCGATGCCTGGGTATGTTGAGAAGAAAATGACAAAAGAAATAATGACCGATATACAGGAGAATTTGAGTTCTCAGCTGAGTTTGCTTGAAAAAGTAGATTTAAGCTTAACTCCTCTCGACATGGATGTGATATTTGATGATTATATAAACAGAATAGCCTGTAGTGATGACTGTCTGAATTTTGCAACATCCATTGAGAAAGTCTTCCCTAGGAAGAAGGCTTTTCTAGAATCAGAAGAATTTCGCACTTTGACAACAGGAATGCTTGACAAAGATTTCGGAGAAAAGAGTGAATCGGATTTGGAAGAGTTGGATTCTACGGCAAATGAGCTATGCAAATATATTCCTGATTTGGAGGATGAGGCAGTGGTGGCAGATATCAAGAAAGCCAACGATGACTATTATGAATCAGTAGATGCTATGGCAGATAGATATGCGGATGAACATGATTATGGTGATTATTATCCAATAGCAGAAAAAGCATGGGAGATAGATAACCTGTTTGCTACTTTAAAACAAAAGTAGGAAACTTAGTCTTAGATAGGTTAATAGAAGTGACATTAGAGAAAAATTTAAAATAGAAAAGATTATGAACATGAAACTTAGGAATATTCCTTTCTCTCCGCCAGATATGACGGAGAAGGAGACTGCAGAGGTGAGAGAGGCAATACTCTCAGGATGGATTACAACAGGTCCACGAACAAAGAAACTGGAAGCACAGATTTCGGAATATGTGCACACGGACAAGACGGTGTGTCTTAACTCGGCAACGGCAGCACTGGAGATGGTGCTGCACCTGCTGGATATTCAGCCTGACGATGAGGTGATAGTACCGGCATATACGTACACTGCTACGGCATCAGTGACGCAGCATGTGGGGTGCAAGCTGGTGCTGGTGGATAGCCAGAAGGACAGTGTGGAGATGAACTATGACAAGTTGGCTGCTGCCATCACGGAGAAGACGAAGGTAATTTGTCCTGTGGATCTGGGTGGTATCGTGGCTGACTATGACCGTGTATTTGAGATTGTGGAGGCAAAGAAGGGGCTGTTTAAGCCTAATAATGCTTTGCAGGCGAAGATAGGCAGAATCGTTGTCTCTGCTGACTGTGCGCATAGCTTTGGAGCTAACCGCAATGGCAAGATGGCGGGCGAGATTGCAGACTTTTCTTCATTCAGTTTCCATGCGGTGAAGAACTTTACTACAGCAGAAGGTGGTGCGCTGACATGGAATTTGCCGTTTGGTAATGAGGCTGTTCAGACGGATGCTGATTATATGCCCAATGTGCCTAAGAAGGAAGGGGAGACATGGAACGAGATGCTTTACCGCTTGAGCCAGTTGTTCTCACTACATGGCCAAAATAAAGACGCTTTAGCTAAAACGAAGTTGGGTGCATGGGAGTATGATATTATTGGTCCTTGGTACAAGTGCAATATGACGGACATCATGGCGGCACTGGGTCTGGTTCAGATGGAACGCTATGAGGGCTTGCTGAAACGTCGTCAGGAGATTGTGGCAAAGTATAATGAGGCATTGAAGGATCTGCCTGTGGCAGTTCTGAATCATAAAGATGCAGACCATTGCAGTTCGCATCACCTTTATCTGGTGCGTCTGCTGGGTAAGACTCGTGAGGATGCCAACAAGGTGATAGAGCAGATGGCGGAACGTGGCATTGCCTGCAATGTGCACTACAAGCCACTGCCTATGATGACGGCTTATAAAGCTCTTGGATTTGACATCAAGAATTATCCTAATGCTT
>Ga0326513_10003977_pt1 | contig 10637 bp, 9 predicted proteins | sample 2_2465_0518_D_FD_203654 | JGI IMG/M metagenome (GOLD analysis project Ga0326513, IMG submission 203654) | Bovine rumen microbial communities from UC Davis, California, United States - 2_2465_0518 | ecosystem: Host-associated > Mammals > Digestive system > Stomach > Rumen | place: USA: California... | reverse complement strand
CAGACGCTGCGGTTGAATATACTTATCTGCCACTATACCCATCAATGTAGGCATAAAGATACTCACGATGCCTTGGATGGCGTAAAACCAGGAAATCTTGTCGCCTAATCCGGCAACTCCCAGATAATTTCCCATACAAGTCAGATAGGCACCCCATACGGCAAACTCCAGGAAGTTCATCAGTGCCAAACGCATTTTCAGGTTCATAATTCTTTTCGAGTTATAGGTTTAACATCTTTCATTAACACAGGACGCTCCCCCAGCCTATGAGGCTTCGGACGCAGAGAATCAGGGATTGGAGTAATGGTGTCTGCCTTAACAGGCGTTACCTGCTTTTCCGTATTACTATCAGTGGTCTTCTGATGGAAACGGATCAGTTGGATACGACTCAGCAAGAGTACTCTAAGATTGGGCGTCTTGTCAGATCCGTCACCCAGATAGAAGAAGCTGGAGATCTCTTTCACCTTATTATTACAAGCGTTGATACGGATCTGATTATTACCATTCATCGAGAAATGAATGGCAGATGAGTAGACGCTGTCATTGTCGTACTTCACAGCCAGGTATGCCACAGCATCCTTTGCCCCACTCTGATACAGGAAATCAGACTGGAACGTAAACATGAAGCTGTCGCCCTTGCGATAGGCCGTATCTGCCTTTTGAACGAATTGTACCCTGTTGTTCGGCTGATTGGGAATGAGCATGACGAAACGGTCACCTTCCCAGACGCTCGCCGTATCTCCAGTAAGGTTCTGGGTCATCATATAACGTTCCACTTCACCCTCAGATGCGCCTAATGCCAACGCATCCTCGCTCAGGCGTTCCTGGACATTCTTATAGATCTTACGGAAACGGTCTGCACGTGTATAGTAATAGACCATTGACGAGTCGAAATCGGCCTGAGACTTTCCGTACTTCTTCAAGACTGTGGCAAAATAGAGTTCCCGTTTATAATCCCTTTCTTGGTCATTGGTGGCAGTCACATCTACCATACCTTGTGAGACGTAATAGTCGTATAGAATATCCTCCATTTCGCCAGGTTGTATGAACTGACTTGGTACTGATGGCTTGCAGGCTGTCATCGACGCTGCGCACATCAACACAAGGACGATATGTCTACTCACTTTTTTCACTCTGCTCTATGGCTTTGGGTTTGAGCGATATCTTACTGATTTCCTCACGATAGAATAAGAGCAACAAGACGACACCCACACTGATGGACGAATCGGCAAAATTAAATATCGGGCTGAAGAATATGAAATGGTCTCCGCCCACGAAAGGCATCCATGAGGGCCAGTCGGTCTCAATCAGGGGGAAATAGAACATGTCCACCACCTTACCCATCAGGAAAGGGGCGTATCCCGTTCCGAAGGGAACGAAATACGAGACGTAGAAGTCGGATGATGCATTGAATATCAGCCCATAGAACATACAGTCGATCAAATTGCCTGCAGCTCCTGCAAGGATCATTGCCAGACAGACGATGTAACCAGTACGCGCCTTGGCCCTCACTTCCTGTCTTATATAATATATAAGGAACGCGATGGCGACAACCCGGAAGAGCGACAGGACAATCTTACTGCCCAGTTCCATGCCGAAAGCCATACCTTTGTTCTCGATAAACAGGATATAGAACCAATCGGTAATCCTGATACTCTCATGAAGTGACATCGAGGTCTTGACCCAGATCTTGATAACTTGGTCTATAAGGAGAATGGCGACAATGATGATTGCCGCCAACTTTCCGTTGCTGATATATTTTCCTGAGTTGCTCACTTAACCTTTCTTTTGGTTCATCTTCGACTGCACGCTCAGTGTGGCGTGAGGTACTGCACGAAGACGCTCTTTAGGTATCAGCTCACCAGTGATACGATCGATACCATATGTCTTGTTCTCTATGCGAACTAGAGCAGCCTTGAGACCCTGAATGAACTTCTGCTGACGGGCTGCCATAGATATCAACTCTTCCTTCGACTGTGTTGCACTACCCTCTTCAAGAGCTTTATAGGTAGGCGACGTATCATCGACGTCGTTGGAGTCCTCATTCATGAGTACTTTCATCATCTGGTCATAGTCGCGCTTCGCCAATACCATTTTCTCATTGATGATCTGACGGAACTCCTCGAGCTCTTCGTCACTATAACGTGTTTTCTCTGCCATAAGTGTTGGGATGTTTAGTAATTAATTATTTTTTAATTGTTTTGATGTTCAACTTGAAGTCATCGAAGTCAACTTCCTGACCGTCATTAGCTTCCAGCTTAATATCGTCAGCCAGGACTTGGGTCTTGATATAGTCTGCAAAGCTGTTGATGGCTTTCTCTACTTCCGCATTTGGACTAATCACCACATTGATGCGATCGGTGATTTCGAAGCCACTCTCCTTACGGATGTTCTGAATGCGGTTGATCAGCTCGCGGGCCATACCTTCGTTCTTCAACTCGTCGGTCAGCTCCACTTCGAGGGCTACGGTCAGGTTACCCTCATTAGCCACCAGCCAGCCAGGAATATCCTCGCTGATGATATCCACATCGACAGCCTCGACGGTGAGTTCCTGACCTTCGACATTGATGTCGATGGTGCCGTTCTTCTCCAGTTCTGCGATCTGCTCCTGACTCAGGGCATCCATTGCGGCAGCGACACTCTTCATCAGCTTACCGAACTTCTTACCCATCGTACGGAAATTACACTTCACCTTCTTGACGAGTACTCCTGCACCCTCCACGAAACGAAGTTCCTTCACGTTCACCTCGTTCATGATCAGGTTCTTCACAGCCTCGATGTGCGCCTTCTGCTCAGCATCGACAGCAGGAACCATGATGGCCTGCAGTGGCTGACGCACCTTGATGTTCACCTTGCGGCGCAGGGCGAGAACCATAGAGGTAATCTTCTGTGCCATCTGCATACGGGCTTCAAGGTCTTTGTTGATCTGACTCTCATCAGCTACAGGGAACTTGTCGAGGTGTACTGAGTCGAGCGTACCTCCCAGATCCTTATACAGCTGGTCGGCATAGAAGGGTGCAAACGGAGCCAAAAGCTTGGCAACGGTCATCAGACAGGTATAAAGCGTCTGATAGGCCGAGAGCTTATCCTCGCTCATCTCCTTACCCCAGAAACGCTTGCGGTTCAGACGGACGTACCAGTTCGAGAGATCATCATTGACAAAAGCATCGATCAGTCGTCCTGCACGGGTGGGATCATAGCCGTCGAGCTCTGCCTCCACACCCTTGATGAGCGTGTTCAGGCAAGAGAGAATCCAACGGTCGATCTCTGGGCGCTTTGCAAAGTCTACCTGAGCTGCTGCGGGGTCGAAACCATCAACATTGGCATACAGCGCGAAGAAGCTATATGTATTATATAAGGTGCCGAAGAACTTACGACGTACCTCGTCGACACCCTCTGGGTCGAACTTCAGGTTATCCCAAGGCTCAGAGTTGGTCATCATATACAGACGAACAGCATCAGAGCCGTATTTACCGATCATATCGAAAGGATTCACCACGTTACCCACATGCTTCGACATCTTGTTGCCCTTGGCGTCGAGCACGAGACCTGAAGAGATCACATTCTTGAAGGCTACGGAGTCGAAGATCATCGTAGCGATAGCGTGCAGCGTGAAGAACCATCCACGGGTCTGGTCGACACCCTCGTTGATAAAGTCACATGGGAAGGCAATACCCTTATCTATCAATTCTTTGTTCTCGAATGGATAGTGAACCTGAGCGTATGGCATAGAACCGGAATCAAACCAGACATCGATCAGGTCAGTCTCACGCTTCATGGGTTTGCCACTCTCGCTAACGAGGATGATATGGTCAACATACGGACGATGGAGGTCGATCTTGTCGTAGTTCTCCTTCGACATATCGCCAGGCACGAAACCATTGTCCTTTAGCGGGTTGCTCTTCATGAATCCAGCCTTGACAGACTTCTCGATCTCATTGTAGAGCTCCTCTACCGAGCCTATACAGATCTCCTTACCGTCCTCGTCGCGCCAGATAGGCAGCGGTGTTCCCCAGAAACGGGAACGAGAGAGGTTCCAGTCGTTCAGATTCTCCAGCCAGTTGCCGAAACGGCCTGTACCCGTAGACTCCGGCTGCCAGTTGATGGTCTTATTGAGTTCGAACATACGGTCTTTCTTCGCTGTCGAGCGAATAAACCATGAGTCGAGCGGATAGTAAAGCACAGGCTTGTCTGTACGCCAGCAGTGAGGATAGTTGTGTACGTGCTTCTCAATCTTCAGCGCCGTACCCTCCTGCTTCATCTCCATACAGATCACGATGTTCAGGTCTTCTGCCTTGGCAGCAGCCTGCTCGTCATACTTGCCGTCCTTATTGAACTCCGGAGCATAGGCATTCTTCACATAGTCGCCTGCGTGATGACCGTAACCCTCTTTGTTAACACACTTCTCAACGAAGTTATTATCCAGTTCGTCCATCACGTAGTACTTACCCTGAAGGTCTACCATCGGACGCGTTTCACCTTTCTTATTTATAAGGAAGAGGCTTGGGATATGGGCATCCTTGGCCACCTTGGCGTCGTCGGCACCGAAGGTCGGAGCGATATGCACGATACCAGCACCATCCTCAGTGGTCACATAGTCACCAGGGATGACGCGGAAAGCCTCACTCTCCATCTCCACGAACTGATCCTTGCCGTTCTCGCCTGTAAATACCTTCTCCGGATGAGCGGCTGCATACGCCTTCACATAGTCTTCGGCATTCTGATCAAGTTTTGCTGACGGCTTGACCCACGGCATCAGCTGCTGGTACTTCAAGCCGACAAGCTCCTCACCGGTATAACGGCCTACGATGCGATAGGGCACGAATTTCTCACCCTTGTTGTATTCAGGCATCTCGTCGCCATCGGTGATGTTACCCTCTGGAGCCAGATAGGCATTCAGACGGCTCTCGGCCAGAATGATGGTGATCTTCTCACCGTTATAGGCGTTATAGGTCTCCACAGCGACATAGTCGATCTTCGGACCTACGCAGAGTGCTGTGTTCGAGGGCAATGTCCAAGGTGTGGTGGTCCAAGCCACGAAATACGGTGTACCCCACTTCGTCCACTCATCCTTCGGGTTCAGTGCCTTGAAGAGCGCTGTCACCGTCGTATCCTTCACATCGCGATAGCATCCGGGCTGGTTCAACTCATGGGAGCTCAGACCCGTTCCTGCAGCTGGCGAATACGGTTGGATGGTGTAGCCCTTATAGAGCAGACCCTTCTTATAGAACTGTTGCAGCAACCACCACAGCGTCTCGATATACTTGTTGTCGTAAGTGATATACGGATTGTCGAGATCTACGAAGTATCCCATCTTCTCAGTGAGGTCACGCCACTCCTGGGTGAACATCATCACGTTCTCGCGACACTTCTTGTTGTAATCCTCCGTCGAGATGTACTTCTCGCTATCCTTATTGTCGATATCTGCTTTCGTGATGCCCAGTTCCTTCTCAACGCCGAGTTCTACGGGCAGTCCGTGAGTATCCCAGCCAGCCTTACGCTTCACCTGATACCCCTTCATCGTCTTATATCGGTTGAAGGTATCTTTGATGGTACGAGCCAGCACGTGGTGAATACCAGGGTGACCATTAGCAGAGGGAGGTCCCTCGTAGAAAACAAACTGCGGGCATCCCTCGCGCTCGTCTACCGAGCGCCAGAAGACATTTTTCTCCCGCCACATCTCCAGGATATCATTATTTACCTGAGTCAGATTCAATCCATTATGTTCGGCAAATCTTTTAGCCATTTTTCGTCTAATTTATCCTTAAAAATATAACTTTGTCTTATTTAGCGTGCAAAGGTACTAAAAATATTCGAGCCAACAAAAGAAATAAACAAATTTAAGATTTCTTCAAAAAATGTTCGTTGTTTCAAAAAAAAGTCTTATCTTTGTAGCCGAAATAGATAAACTAACTAAAAACAGAAGAATATGGTATTAATGATTCTCCAGCTCTGCATCGTTTTGGGAGCATTGTGGGTGGGTTCTCGTTACGGCTCACTGGCATTAGGCGCCATCTCCGGCATCGGACTGGCCATTCTCGTCTTCGGATTCGGTTTGAAACCAGGAACTCCGCCGACGGATGTGATTTACATCATCATTGCAGCCGTCACCTGTGCGGGCATCATGCAGGCCTCAGGTGGCATGGACTGGCTCATCCAGATTGCGGAAAAGCTGTTGCGTAAGCATCCTGACCGCATCACGTTTCTGGCTCCTCTGACCACTTTTTTTCTGACCGTCCTAGTCGGAACAGGTCACGTGGTATATACCTTGATGCCAATTATTTGCGACATCGCATTAAAGAAGGGCATCAGACCTGAACGTCCCTGTGGCGTGGCGTCGATTGCCTCTCAGGTCGGTATCACCTGTTCGCCTATCGCTGCGGCTGTTGTGGCCTTCGTCACCATCTCGAATGCCAACCATTTCGACATCACCATCCCGAGGGTACTGATGGTATCCATCCCTGCATGTATTTGCGGACTTATGGCTGCTGCAGCTGCGAGCTATCATCGTGGACTCGACCTCGACAAGGATCCTGATTTCCAGAAGAAGATAGCCGACCCCGTCCAGCGCGAATACATCTATGGCAACAATGCCACCACCCTCGACAAGAAAATCCCGCAGTCGGCCAAGAACGCCGTGTTCATCTTCCTCGGAGCACTGGCTATCATCGTCATGTTCGCTGCCCTGCCCGAACTGCTGCCCTCCTACTCTACCGTGAAGGCCGTCAAGGGTGCAGGCGATTTGACCCTCGCCAGTGGTGTAACTATTTCTGCCTCTGCTCTGGCGAAGGCTGGTGTGGTAGCCGAAGGCTTCACCGAGAAAGGTATGGTTGACCTGAAGATGAACCTCGTCATCCAGATTGTGATGATCTCTGCTGCCGCCTTGATGATTATCTTCTGCAAGGCACAGCCCAAGAAGGCCGTCGCCGGTCCTGTCTGGCAGTCAGGTATGGTAGCTGTCGTTGCCATCTATGGAATCGCCTGGCTTGCTGACACCTATTTCTCTAATTACATGGCCGAGATGCAGGAGGGCCTCGAAGGCATAGTTGCCCAGTATCCCTGGTCGATAGCATTCGTCTTCTTCCTCGTTTCCGTGCTCATCAACTCTCAGGGTGCAGTGGTCGTAGCCATGTTGCCATTAGCTTATAAGCTGGGCATCCCCGGTCCAGTGCTTTTAGGTGTGCTGCCTTCGGTCTACGGTTATTTCTTCATCCCTAACTATCCCTCGGATATCGCCACGGTGAACTTCGACCGTTCCGGCACAACCGTCATCGGCAAGTACCTGCTTAACCACTCCTTCATGATGCCGGGATTGATCTGTGTCACCGTCTCCACGATAGTGGCCTATCTCTTGTCGACTATTTTTTATTAAGATTAGACATATATCTTTTGCAACGGCTCACGGGGACTTCAGGTCCCGTGAGCCGTTTTCATTTCTTGTTTTCTCAGAAGTCCACCATAATAATAAAAATTATTGCTGTCCGATAAATATGCAATATTTTTTCATTGCTCTATGTTGCGACTCACGGGACCTGTCCTAGGTTGTTAAGTTAGCATACTAATTTTATGCTGCATTTTTAACCACGTTCATTCTTTTAATGGAGGGGTTTGGCAATAGATTGTCACCTCTCCATTTCTTGATGTCAGCAATGGTAGTCTTGCGAAGCAGATCTCTGACATTAAAGTTCCTGCAATCCTCGATAGTACTGACTTTGAGTGATAGCGGGATCAATAGCACAAGCGGTGTGTATCCGTTGTTCTTGTTAGGTGACATCCTCGCTTTGAAGCATCCGAATGTTGACTCGATGATGTCTGAGGTGATGTTGTGTACCTCGTCCCCATTCAGAAGTGCTTCCTCCCTGTTGAAGTACGCGATGAGCATATCCGCCAGCCTTCTTACCCTGTCGCCCTTGGTCATGAGATTCAGGTTGATGTACCTCCTGCACTCCGATGCCGTCTTGTGCGACAATCCGTCCTGCTTGCACAGCTGCTCCATGTATTCGTAGGCCTTCATGACGGCGTCGAGTTCCTCCACCAGCGAGGCATGGGTCCTGACGAAACTGAGCATGTATCTCTCACGGCTGCTCAGCAGACGGTCGTTCTCGAGTATTGCCTTCGCCCAGTGTACCGTATCGAACACGTTCATGAACCGTGCGTACTCCCTCCGCCTGGGGGGGCATCAGGCTGGCCATCGACGTATGCGAGAATTTCCTGGCATAGCCCTTCTTGGCAATGAAGTCCACGAACTCAGGATCCTTGGAGTAGACGTTCTCGAGGAACATGCCGAAGGAGTGACTGATGTCCTTGTGGTGCTTCAGGCCGAGCGCCTCGCTTGCATTACACATGATGAGCCCGTAGTCGCTGACCACGTAGTCCGGCTTGCGCCCCTCTTCCTTAATCGTCTGATCAAGCTGCCCCTTTATCATCTCCGTGTTCCAACCCTTGCCGGCCTTCATCCTCAGTACGCTCACGTCGGAATGTTTGAGGCTGTGTCCTGGGTGTTCAGACGGAGCCTTGAGTTCCAGGTGCAGGTCTTGACCACAGACAGTGATGCTGTCGTCATAGATAATCGAGTAAGCCTCCTCTGCCGTCTTTTTCTTCATACAGCCCTTTGTTATCGAGAGCCCGCACTTCTCCACCCAGTCCAGTACCGTCACATGCGACGGGATGTCATCTGTGATGCCGTTCCATAGCAGCCCCGCCAGCTGCATGACCTTGGGAACCTGATGAGAACTTATCCCCGCAAAGGCATAGAGCAGGACGGCGAAGCGGATGGCTATCTCTCCGTGTCGGTGTCTGGGAACAGCAACTCCACCAACTCCCGTTCCTTCTCGGAGAGCGAGGACAGAATCAGTTCTTTTGCTTTTTTTTTGCTTTCGCACTCCAGAAGTTTGTTCTTCAGTTTCTCTTCGTTATATTTCTTCTCAAGAGTCTTGTTTTTTCTCTTTTCTTGACTCAAAGCCTTTTTTAAGGCTTTTATCTCTTCACTTTTGTCTGATTTTACCATAACTAAATAGAATACTAAACTCTACAAGAGTTACTAAAAATCAATGAATTATGCAAGAAAAATAGTAATTATTACGCTAAAATATGTAAATATATTTAGTTAAATATTCTTCCGTATAATTAACAAATAAAACACAGATTAACTTAACAACCTAGACCTGTCCCCATGGGCTATTACGTGAAACTGAAAGAGATTTAATTAAAGAGATAGTCTGAACGAGGCATTCAGATAGTTTCTTTCGAAAAAAATGATATGCTTTGAAGAACTTAAGGCCCTTCTGATACGCTTGCGTCACCATACGTCACAAGTTAAATCATTTGAACCCCCTTTAAAATCATGGGGGCAGTCATGTGACAAATAACACTCCCATTTTCATCGATTTTTGGTCGAAATCAACATTATCTTCGAAAAATCCTTCAAAAACTGTTATCAGTTGTTAGATTTACAATGAATGATGTACTATAACAATAAAGGATACAAAGAAAAAGGACGGCGTCAGGGCTTTGCCTGTCTGTTCTATGGCGAACCTGGTACAGGAAAGACTGAGAGCGTGCTCCAGATGGCCAAAAAGACTGGCCGTGACATCATGCAGGTGAATATCTCGCAGGTGAAGAGTATGTGGGTAGGCGAGAGCGAGAAGAACATCAAGGCTATTTTTGACCGCTATCGTGCTGTCGCTAAGAATTCAAAAAAAGTTCCTATCCTTCTCTTCAATGAGGCAGATGCTGTCATCGGTAAAAGAAAGGAAGGTGCTGAGCGTTCTGTCGATAAGATGGAGAATTCCATCCAGAACATCATTCTACAAGAGATGGAATCGCTGGACGGTATTATGATTGCAACAACAAACTTGGTACAGAACATGGATGATGCCTTCGAACGCCGCTTCCTCTACAAGGTGAAATTTGAGAAACCCAAATTGGCTCAGCGCACCAAAATATGGCAGTCTATGCTGCCTCGGCTTTCAGCCGACACAGCAAAAAAGCTGGCTTCATCTTTTGACTTCAGTGGTGGCCAGATTGAGATTATTACTCGTAAATGCGATATTGAAAGCATTCTCTATGGTGATGAATATGTGACCGAAGAGAAGATTGAACAGTATTGCCGTGAAGAGAAAATCGTGAAGAAAGGCGGAGCACGTATTGGTTTTACGTTGAACTGATGACCATGCTTAATAATCAAAGGACACATCACTAGTCTTGGAGGTAATCTCATCTACGACGAAAAATAGTCTGAACGAGGCATTCAGATAGTATCTTTCACTCATTCAGATAATCCCTATACCCCCTAAGGGATTATTTGAATGAGTCGTTCGGATGGTCTCGATGAGTCATGGAGATTATCTGAATGAAGCAAAGGACGTTTCGATCAAAAATAATCAAATAAGTTTGGTGTTTTGCTGGATTCTTTGTACCTTTGCAAATGATATGGAGATTCGGGAATTACCGATAGTTGCTTTATAAGGACTATATCATAGTCCCTATATTATAAATAGGGACTCATATATAGTCATAGATAGACCTATAGGGGTCTATCATGACATATATAAGAATCGGATCATTGAATATGAGACATAAGAACGACATCGCGCTGGCGGCGACATCGGCCAGGAGCTACAACAGACACTGGAGGG
>Ga0326513_10003976_pt1 | contig 10640 bp, 21 predicted proteins | sample 2_2465_0518_D_FD_203654 | JGI IMG/M metagenome (GOLD analysis project Ga0326513, IMG submission 203654) | Bovine rumen microbial communities from UC Davis, California, United States - 2_2465_0518 | ecosystem: Host-associated > Mammals > Digestive system > Stomach > Rumen | place: USA... | reverse complement strand
TGTTAATGCTATCAGGATAGAAGTCCTTCTCGTATTCCTAATTCCGACATGGGTGCATAATGTTTAAACTTCTCTATATTATATTACTTAAAGAAGTCTAAAATGCGTATTACTGGGTAGTACACAGGCTAGATACTTGTAATACGCAAAGCCCATTTCCGTTACGGGGTAGTCTGAAGACGGCAATTATATCCCCATTTTTATTTATTATACAGGTTTCAGTTCCTGTTTTAGCCGAGTATACGGCGAACCAATACAGGTATCAGTTCCTTTGAATTGTCTATGCCATTGCCAGATAGACTCACGTTCCCCATTCTTGTGTGCGATTGCTGTGCATGCGTCACGATCATGACGCATAAATGGAATATATAGCGTCCATCGGCGCTTATGATACAGGTTTTAAGTGTCTGTATCCACTATAATCTCATGAAGTTTTTAATTTCATGCTATTATCATAAGAAAATTCACCGAAATATTTGTCTTCTGCCTCTTTACGAGCGGCAACAGCTTCTTCAAAAGTTTTGAATGATTTCAATAATTTATATTCTTTTTGAACAGTTAAAAAAGCCACCCATTTTTTATTTGTTTTATCATAATAAACGCCTTGTACTTCAGAAGATTTGTTTTTTATATTTTTATTTTGCATGTTTTGCAAATGGGTGCATATTCTTAATTCTTTTTTACGATTATCAAAATTATGATGTTTTATGTGATCAATTTCTAACCCTGTTGGACAGCTCATTATTAATCGATGCATTGTTAAATTTTTACGACCCGGAGTGCTTCTTGTATAAAGATATCCATTTTTGTCAAAAAGCCAATAATAATCTTTAATTTTATCGTAATCTTCTAAGTCAAAATAATAATAATTTCTTTTATGTTCAGGATCAGTAAAATCTATATTATTGGTATACCCAATACCATAATCCCCTGTTAAATCATAAGTATTAAATTTCTTGCGCTCTGTTAACAAACAGCCACAAGAACGTGTATGTCCTCTAAATAAATTTCCTATTTGAATTTCTATAACATTTCCACAAGTACATTTACATTTTGCATACCAGTTTTTGCCTTTTTTATATGGAAGACTAATAACTTTTAGTCTTCCATATAAATCACCAATTTTTATATCATTCTTGGAAGGCATTTATTCAATTGTAATTGGCTCATACCTCTTTGAGTCTATAATATCCATCATAAAATCAAGAGGGCTTTTGCCAACTGCTCCAATCAAATTTCTAAATGTACCTGTACTTGATCCAGAAACTAAAATAACTCCCTTTCTGTTTTTATCTGCGTGAAATACATCATGTCTCGATTCGCAATTCCAATAAACGATAGTAGGAATTTCATAACCATACTGAGCGAACTTTGCACGCATATTACTATAAAAATCCCACCGCCTATTACCGCACTGATCAAACTCCATATCAGAAATGATAATCAGGCTTTTAGGCATTTCAGACGGTTCTACATGATTCTTAATAGCCGTATCAAGAATCAGATTAAAAGCTGCTTCACAATCTGTGTTCATTCCCCAACCAGAATAATCTAAATGACTAAAAATCTGTGCAAGAGTTTTTCCCTTAATCTTCTGATATTTAGGACAGCTAGAAAATGTCATATACAGATTATGATATGCTCCAGTATTTCTCTGAGCAAAATAAATTGCAAGACCAAGTGCTGTCATAATTGGACGTCCGCTCATACTTCCTGATGTATCAGCCATTACAATTGCGTTTGTGCCGGGTTCTACATAATTAGGAAGCTGATCCCACTGTGCCTGAACAACATTGTTCTCTGTTCCAGTAAGACGCCAACGCCAATTCCATCCAAAACTACCAATTCCTTTTTCAATCAAATCATAAGGGTATAATGTACCAGAATTAATTTTCTCTTCTCCAGTTACCGCTTTCTGTGCGAACTGACTAAAACGCTCCTCATCATGTTTCTTAAAAGCATTTCTGTAAATGAGCATTGCTCTGGAAGGAACTTCAGAATATTTAATCTCATCCCAACGACCAGTAGACATGAGGGCTTCAACAATGCCAATCTGCTTACGCATAGCACGCACGATGCGCTTAAAGTTATACACGTCATAACCAAGTTTCTGTGCGGTCAGTCTACCAAGTGCTCTAGTCTTAGGTGAAGAAGCATCTGCTGTCTTAATCCATTTAGCAAGAAGAGAAATAGCATTCCCTTTTGCCATATTCTCAAGGTCTTCCTCAAACTGCTTCTTCATAGCAATCCACATATCTGCTTCAAGTAGGGTGCCAACCAGTTCATATAGATCATCATAGCGACCATATACACCGATCAAATCCAGATTAGGACGGATTGCCTCAGGATGATGCAGAGCACAATACTTCAGAATAATTCTGAATACACGTCTCTCTCCAAGACCCTGAGTCTCTTCATCACCACGGATATCTCTTGCATAGAAGAGAATCCTTGTGGCATACAGAGGATTTGCCTGATAAGCTTCCTCAAAAAGAGATGTGATACGTGCTTCATCTGCATCTCTGAGAGCACCGATTGTACCAAACAGATCAAGCAGTGCATCATCTGTTGTATTCAGGGCAACTGCACCATTTTCAGTACGTGTCCATTTTGTTTCATTTTTAATTGCATTTGCAAAATTCATAATATTTTCCTTTCATGACACTATGTTGGGGAATCTACGCCCCGATTGATGAGTAGATTTACTTGTTTCTTTGCTGTGAGTGTCACAGTCAGCTGTGCCTGATGGACTCGAACCATCGACCTCTCTATCCCAAATAGAAGCAAAAATGTTTGCTGTGAGAATCACATACATGATTCATTTGCATTAGCGCTCTCCCAACTGAGCTAAGGCACAGATATTTAATTTTATTTTCTTTTATACAGGACGCTGAAGGAGTGATACCCATGAAAAATAATCTGATACTTTTATAACTTGTTGATTGCTGTATGCGTCCCAGACACAGGGCTGGCGGGATTTGAACCCACGAATGTAGCAGTCAAAGTGCTATGCCTTACCGCTTGGCGACAGCCCTATGTAGTAGCAAGTTCACTTTTATTTTCTGTTCCCTTGCTACGTCACCTATATTACACTATCATAAATCCGTTGTCAACACCATTTTTAATTTTTTCTTGTTAATTTTTTTACTCTTTCAAAACACTAACGATAAATAACACCTTTTCATTTTTATCATAGAAATTATATTCAATACTTTCTTCATATTTTTCCATGACACATTTTTGAATATTGTGTGCTGATATGTCAGAGTGCTCTTCAGAAAAATAAATTACATTACTTGCCGTAACCCAAAATTCTACATCTTTCTTTTGGCGAACAAAACTAAATTCAAAATTATCATTATTAATAAAATAACCGATATATGCATCATCATCTACCTGATCAAATTCTTCACAAAATTCTTCAATGCTCATTTCTTTTGTTTTTTCCATAAACATCCTCCCTAAAAATTTTTCTGTTATCAAACACCTGTTCGTGCTATAGTATACACTTATCTTAAATATTTAATTTAAATCAGGGCAATAATTATCGATTATTTCCATTGCCTTTTTTCTTAGTTCTTTACTATAAACCGACTTTAATTTTTTTAATTCATTAAACCAAAATATTCCAATATATAAAGCTAAATCTCCGGGGTAATTTCGCATTATATAATAAGTAACAGTTTTAAAATATTGTGCACTATAAGAAACACCCACCTTTACAAATCCATCTTCCATTATTATTCTTAGATTTTTATCTGCCCCATAAAAACTATGTATTTTTACGTTGCACGTTTTTCTGAATTCATTTGTTATTACTTCTATTGTAGCAGTAATTTTTTCTTTTTCTGATTCTGGAAGTGTCATAATTTCTCCTTATATCTATTCTTCAATTTTTTCAAATTGATTTTTAAATTCATCTTAATTATTAGTCTGTGGTGGAAAAATTCTTCTGCCTGTATAATTATTGCCTTTTGCATTGCATTTATATACTTCGACATTTTCTTGTTTGGCTAATGCAATTAACAACTGATCTTTATATTCTTCTGATATTACAACTTTTTTAAATTTAAAATTCTTATCAAAATATACAATTCGATACATCTTGACCCTCTTATTCAGCAGCCATTTCCAGATAATCAACGACTTCACTAATTAAATCCTGAAGCCTGTCTTCAATTTCGCTTTCAACATCTTCGTAATCTTCATCTTCGTCTTCATTGTCTTCAACAGGCTCATCATGAATTTGATCAGTCTCATAATCTTCATAATCGCTGATAAATTCATCAATAAGATCAATCGCCTCATTGATGTTATCCTGCGCTTCCTGAGATGCCTCACCACGCATGCTATACTGAAGATTCTCTGGCATACTTTCGAAAGCAAATTCTTCATCCCAAAGAACTGATTCAATATCAGATTTAATTCCCTCAAGTTCATCAATATCTACAGGCATAGAAACGTTTTCCATAACAGTGACAATACGATTAAGTTCTCTTCTTCTCTGGTTATTCATTCTTTTAATCTCCTTTTTATATGGTTTATTTAATAATTATATGTTTTGTTCTAAACTGTTTTATCTTCTATTCCATTTATCAATCAAATTTTGTTTACCTATACCTGTAAAATGACAACCACAGTTTGGGCAAGATATTTCTCCATAATGCATTTTAGATGAAATAATCTTAATTTCTATCCGTTCTGGTGGACAATGACAAAATGGACAATCCATTTTAATTCGCTTATCAGTCATTTAAATTTTCATCCTTTTCCATAAAAATAATTCTATCTTCGATCCAATACTTTAATGTTTGTTCAATCTCTTTCGCAGTATGGCCTTTACCTCGATTCACTTCTCTTATTTCATTTATGATTGAATTATTAAGAATCATTTGAAGATCAAGAAGATCATTAATACGTTTTTGTTTAAGCGTCATAGTATCCAGTCTCCTTTTTTAATCGTTCTTCATCTTTACGTGTATCGGGAATATAATAATCATAACCCCAAGCAGATTTAATGGCTACACAATACCAATAACCATCTCGCATTTCCATTTCAAAAGCAATTTGTGTGGGTAATCGAGTTGCCTGATCAAAATATGTTTTCATTTCTCTACGAAATTGAGTAAGATTTTTAGTTTCGTGGTTTATATGGTGTTTATGAGATATATCATATATCTGTTTAGTCATTTCATTAAATGTCATTTTTATTCCTCATCTTCAATAATCCCATTTTCATCTTCATCGTCAAGTATAGACTCAAATAGATTTTCAGTTCTTGCAGTTCCACGATCAATAATACTACCCATAATATCAGCAGCTTTTTTCCTATTTTCTTTTCCATTACCACGAATGTAACGTTTTGTAGTTTCAATACTATTATGATTCATTTGTTGTCTAACAAATTCAATATCATGTGTTTTATTATAAAGTGTAGTTCCATATGTTGCACGAAGAACATGAGGAGTGATGTGTCTTCCAGTTACATTACTACAATACTTACAAACAACGTTATTAATGGTAAGATAATTCATTCTTTTTCTTTGATTAGAAATAAATAAAGCTTGTTCAAATTCTCTGTTTTTCTGTTTTAAAAGTTCTTCCCTTTTAATTAACCATTTTTCTAAAATAAGAATTGTAGTTTCTGGAAGATTGTGTTCATTTACCTTATCGCCTTTATCAGTTACTGTAATAACCCCTTCTTCTAAATCTACATCATCAATATTTAAATTCTGTAATGCAGAAGCACGAATGCCAGTACTTAAAAAGAGGAGAACTATTGCCATATCTCTGGACTTATATTCTTCTTGAAACCAAAGTTTACGATGATTTCCAATACCATATTCAATATCTTTAATAACTTTTTGAATTTCAATCGGACTAAGAACTTTTTGTTCTCTTTTATCTATTTGTTCTTTGGTTTCAACAAATTTAGGTCGTTTGGCTCTAGCCATAAAATTTTCTTCGTTTCGTTTACTGGCTTCAAGATATTCGGCAAAACGTTTGACAGCAGAATATTTAGCAATTTGATTACTAGAAGAAAATTTTCTCTGTTTTGCTGCATAGCGCGTCCAATCATCAAGTTTAAGATCAGCAACACACTTACCTGTAGCAATTAAAAAATTAATAATGTATGTTAAATAATAATAAATTGTTCTATAAGATTGATCATCAGACCACCATCTAAAACCATCAAGAGCATCGTAATATTCTGAATTTTTTTCAATAAGTTCGGTAATAAGTTTTTCAAATCTTTCCTGATCTAACTGTTTACCTGTCATTTTATTTTCCCCCTAATTTTTTATATTCTTCTTCTGTAATTTTAAAAGTTTCTGTTTTATAAGAATTTAAAGAGATTACTTTGTTCATATAATATACATAGAATACTTTTGATTCTCTTATTATTCTATTTGGTGAATAAGTTGTATTAAAAAATTCACGATTTTTTTTCTTATTTAAAGTGTAAAAATATTTTTCCTTTAAATTATATCTTAAATCACTATTTGAATTAGTGTAAGCAGACCTTTCAAAGCACCAACACTTACCATTATCTATTTGACGTTGAATATGTTGAATATAATTTTCATAAGAATAATTTTTATAAACTCTATTAGATTTAATACCCTGAAGAATTCTATCACCCACAATACATCCTTCAGGAATTTTTTCAAATTTATTTACAGTTGTTCTAATTACTTGCTCTCCATTCTCAGTCCAATGAATTTTACCTGTTAACGGATCAATATATGTTTCTTTTCCTTCATCTAGTGCTTTTTTAATGGCACTGGTTTTTCGATTTAAATTATTCATTTGCGTATAAAAAAATACAAAAGGAAAAACGATAATAATAATAAGTCCAATCATATATTATAACTAACTCCTTTCTATTTATTTGTCTTTGATTTATATAAATTCTAACATTTACATGAGTTATTTGTCAAGCATTATTTATATATTATATTTAATTTATTATTGTATAATATTAATATATTATAATATATATTATTTATATTACCCACCCCAACCACCCGCTATTATATCATAAAAAATTGATGTTGTAAATATTTAATTTTTTTCTTTATTCATCATTATTTGTCTTCTGTTTCTCTTCTTCCTGCTCATCTTTATTTTCATTTTCTTCAGTGTCTGTTGTTTTCATATATTGTCCAATAAGATAAATATTAAATAAAATAAATAATTCGCCTATAAACACCATCGCAATAATCATTATAATGCTATAAATATCGAAAATATCCATATGTTTAATTCCTCCTAATTTAATTAATCAAATTTTCCGTATGTTTTTTAATGACCATAATGCAATATCACTAAATTTCCCCAATCATCAAGATTAAATCCTTTAAGCAATGATAAACATGGTTGATATCTTCTATAATAATCCTCTGTTTTAATTGCTTCTTCTAACATTTGAATCATATCTTTTATTGGAATTTCTTTCAACGGGTCTCCATAATTATCTTCCCTTATTTCTGTATTACCATCATCGGCATATATATAACAATCAGTAGGTGGATATTTACTAAAATTCAATTCGGGGACTTTGCACAGATTAAACATGGCAATTACTTCACCCCACGGTTCATTACTCCATTTCCAATGATGTTTGTCAACTACATATAATTTGCTTTCGTAACCCATTTGTTTATCTCCTTTATTCTGCTTTAATTACAGGAAAAATAACAGCAATTCTATTTTTAAATAAATCTGTATCACCATCTTCATACGCATATATCAATATAGGTTTGTTGAATCCGGCAATATAAACATGATATTTGGTTTTCTTGCCAGCAATATTAAACCCGACAACAAGTCTATTATCAATATATGCATGAATAGGGAAATAATTATTTCTTGCTTTTAATTTCCATAGTGTTCGCTTTCCCTCTGTATCTTTAACTTTTTCCATATTATCAGGTGTGACCAAATGATAATCAATTGTATCAGCCTGATCCCAGAAGCGTCTTAAATTCATTGGACGCCTGTCACTATTCACAGCTATAGCAAAATCCAAATTTAATTTATTAGCAGGAATCGTATAGATTACAATTCCCTCACGATTAGTTATATAATATTCGTTTCTCTCAGCGTTGTACTCGTAAAATATATCATCGTCTTTCATTCTGTCTTGAACCTTATCAGTGTGCTTGTAATAATCAGTCATCATATCTTCCTTTCTGGCGTTAAAATAACCGCAAAAATCGCACATATTTTTCTGTTACAACCTGTTTAGGTATAAAGTATCGGGTACAATTTTAAAGACTCAAATTTAATCGAATTCGAATCTGACACAACCCTCTTTAAACATGCCCATATACCAATTATCGATATCACACATTACCGTATACACATCCTTTTGTGCACATCTTACTTCGCCTCCATATTTTTCCATAAAAGCACTAAATCTAAAGGCATAATCACAATTCGCAATTCTTAATGTAACATATCCATCCATGTTATCTGTAATATAAATCAGCATAATTTAATTCCTTTCTTTTAATAAGGCATTGTTACAAGTACTTTTCCGTTTTCGCTCTGTTTAAACATCTCAATCTCTGTGACATCTAATCCCCAACTAAAGCCATTTTCCTTACACCAATTTCCATCAAGTCGTTCATCTACTTGTGAATACATTTTTTTCAATTCATCAAGTGCATTTCCATATGTTTCGGCAATCACGATTCCGCAATCACCACCCTCAAATTCATATACCCAAATATCATTTTTATTAATCATTTCTTTCATTTCTATTCTTACCTTTCTTCAACTTCTTTTGTAATATCTTTCCAACCAAAACTGTCGCAATAGTAATATTTAACTGTATCTATTTCCGTATCTTCGACTCTAATGACATCACTTACGCTCAAAGAACGTGCTCTGTATCCAGCAGGATGCTTAATATTGAACACTTCCCAAAGATAATTGACCAGATCCATATCATCAGCAGCTTCTTCCGTTCCGTTCCATACAGAACGATAAGGAACAAACGACCAATCAGCATGTTTACAAGCCAATTCCCAACCAAGGAATGTAAAAGGTGCCTCAACTTTTGCCTGATAAATAACATAGTTATATTTTTTCATTACTGCATTCTTCCTTTCAAACTTTTAAACACATTATTATAGGTTTCTTTTGTCATAAATACACAGCTAAGAAAAGCTGGTAAATCATAATCATACAATCTAATTGCCGATTCATTGATGAGAAATTTTACTTTTTCTTCTGGTATAAACGTTTTATCATATAAGACAACGAATATTTCATTTTCTTTTTTACGTGTATTCATTTCAAATTCAATCAATTTAATATTCATTCTTCATCACCCCACATTTCTTCATACTGTTCATTATCTCTGATCCGTTCATTAAGAATATCTGTGAAATAATCTTCTTCTGTACAATCGATTATATTTTTTATTGCTTTATTTCTAAATTCATTCCAACGTTCAGGATATTTATCTTCTACATAATCAATTGCTTCAGAATATGTCCAATACAAATCTTCATCATCAGGATTATTTGCCTGATATTTAGCAATGAATAAATCAACTTTTCTTTTTTCTTCTTTATTAAGTAATGGTTCAACGCTTTCCTTGTAAATCTGTTCCCAAGGTCTACGATCATAAAGAAAAATATCCCAGTTTTCGTTGTTACGTGTCCACACTCTATAATAACCTTCCATCCAAGAATTATAATCAGGACAAACATGAATTACAATTGTTCCATCTTCTGTATCCATATCTACGCAATAAACGCAATGAGGAATATGAAACGAATCCTCATATACACGCTTCATTGCTTTAATAATTTCATCATAATGTTCTTTCATCATTTCTGTAATAGTCATTTCAATTCTCCTTTTCTTCTACACACACCTCAAGATTATCATATTTCTCTATAGCTTTAATAAGTCTTTTTAACTTCCCTGTTTCTGAAAGCCAGATTTTATATCCCTCTTTTCCGTCATGTTTATCATCACAACGACAATGACCGGGTTCATAATAGCAACTGAGCCAATATTCTGCTTCGTCAGCCATCCACTGTAATGTGACCCCATGCTCGACATTGTAATAATGCCGATCAGAAAAGGCTTCGCTTTTGCCATCGGACAACGCAAGATATTCACAACCAATATCCCACATTACATTATCAAAACGCTTGCAGATTTTTTTAAATTCTTTTTTAATCATTTTTATTCTCCTTTAATAAAGAATTCCATAAAAACCAGCCATAGGAACTTTTCCGTTTTCATCCATTGTCCATACTGTAGAAAATGAAGTGGACAAACGGAACTGTCTATCATTTTCAAAAATATCATTTACCGCATCTTCAATCCAATAACCTTCCAACGTTTTTCTTGCCTCTTCCTTCGTAATTTCAAACGGGATTGCATTAACCTCTTTATACTGTTTAAAATATTTCATCTTTTTTGTCTCCTTTATAACCAAATACCATAATCAGAACGTGATGGAATTCGTCCGTGCTCATCCATAGTCCATATTACCGAATACGGTGTGTTCAATCGAAAATTATATTCATAACAAAATATTTCATCTAATACTTTTTCTGTCCAATATCCTGTTAATAAATCTCGTGCTTGTGTTTTGGTAATTTCTATTGGCG
>Ga0326513_10003974_pt1 | contig 10641 bp, 6 predicted proteins | sample 2_2465_0518_D_FD_203654 | JGI IMG/M metagenome (GOLD analysis project Ga0326513, IMG submission 203654) | Bovine rumen microbial communities from UC Davis, California, United States - 2_2465_0518 | ecosystem: Host-associated > Mammals > Digestive system > Stomach > Rumen | place: USA: California... | reverse complement strand
GGTATCTGCACGGTGGCGTTGTCGAAGTGGTTCAGCTCCGGGTGTCGCTTGATGATGTTGTCCAGGAAGGCCAGTCCGCGCCCCTTGCCTCCCAGCGAGCCGTCACCGATGCGGGCGAAGTGAGCATAGCGGTCGAACTTCAGACGGTCGAAGACAGCCACCACGCCTATGTTCTTCATCCGGCGGTACTGCACAATGGCGTCGAAGATAATCTGGCGGTGGGCATCCACGTCCTGCAGCTTGTGCCAGGTGACGTTCTTCAGGAATGCCGACACGGGGAAGATGGCTCTTGCGCAGAGCCAGCGGCTCATGTGGTTGCGCGAGATGTGGTAGAGCATCGAGTCGTTAGGCACCTTGAAGATGTTGTCCTGTAGCTCCTTCAGTGAGCTCACGCGCAGCACCTCCTCCTTGGTCTTCGGGTCGCGGAACACGAAGTCGCCAAAGCCCATGTGCTCCTCTATCAGCTTCCGCAGGTCGACGTTCATCTTCTTCGAGTTCTTGTCGATGAAGCGGAAGCCCTCCTTCTCGGCCTTCTCCTTGTTCACAATCTCCGAGCTCTGCAGGATGAGCGGCACGTACTCGTCCCTGCGCCTGATTTCGCGCAGCAGCTTCAGTCCGGCCTCCGGGTCGCCCTCCTCCACGTGGGCCAGCCGCCCGTTGACACCCTTCATGGGGAATCGCGTGTCGGAGATGACGCCCAGCACGTTGTCGGGATACATCTCATACCAGTGCATGGCCTCCTCGTAGGTAGTGGCCAGCACCACCTTGGGTCGCCCGCGCTTGCGCTGTGCGGCAGCATGGGGATTCAGCGCCTCGGTGGAGAAGTTCTTCGACTGCGCCAGGATGTAGTTATACAGGTTGGGCAGCACGGAGGAGTAGAACCTGATATTGTCTTCCACCAGCATAATCATCTGCACACCCGCCTCCTTGATGTCGTGCTCGATGTTCATCTGGTCTTCTATGAGCTTGATGATGCTCAGGATGAGGTTGGTGTTGCCCAGCCAGCAGAACACGTAGTCGAAGATGGTCATGTCCTCGTGCTCTATGCGCTTGGTGATGCCGTGCGAGAAGGGAGTCAGCACCACACACGGCACGTGGGGAGCCATCATCTTCACGTCGCGCGCTACGGCGAAGGCATCGTTGTCGGCATTGCCGGGCATGCAGATCACCAGGTCGATGTCGGTGGTCTCCAGCACGCGGCTGGCCTCTTCCGTTGTTGACACCTGGGTGAACGTAGGCGGATAGCGCAGTCCCAGCTCCATATACTCGTCGAACAGCTTCTCGTCAATACGTCCGTCGTCCTCCAGCATAAAGGCATCGTAGGGATTGGCCACTATCAGGATGTTGCAGATGCGCTTCGTCATCAGGTTTACAAACGAAACGTCTTTCAGGAAGAAGTTGTTAAACTCCTGTGGTATATTGGTATTCGTCACGCTCATCGGTTCATACATCATTAGACCCTACAAAGGTACGAAAAAAAAACGACCTGACCAAGAGTCAGGCCGCTTTTTCACGTTATTTTTGTACTTTACTCACAACCACCTTGCGTCCGTTGCGGATGTAGACACCCTTCTGGGTGGGCTTGGCGGGCAGCGGACGTCCGTCGAGGGTGTACCACTTGGCATTAGCGTCGTCGCCTATGCCCAGCACGTCGATGCCCACAACGTTGCTGCCTTCGTAGTCGGTCCAGGTGCCGTCCGACAGCAGGGCCTGCACCGTCCAGCCCTTCGCCCGGGCGGCAGCCACCTGCTCCTGCGTCATCTCGTTCGCCTCCACCACCGTATTGTCGGCAGGTGCCCGGAGGGCTGCTCCCACAGAGCCGGGCTGCGACAGGTCGAGGGCTTTCAGAATGCCACTCTTCACCTTAGGCAGACTGGCCACGAGGGCAGTCATCGCGTCGCCCCGGATGGCGTTGTTCTCGATGTGCAGTTCCGTCAGCAGCGGGTTGCCCGACAGGTCGAGGGCCGTCAGCTGGTTGTTGCGGCAGTTCAGGTACTCCAGCTTACCAAAGAAGCGGATGCTCGACAGGTTGCTGATGCCCATACCCATCAGGTAGAGGTGGGTGATGTCGGCCAGTTCGCTGGGCGTCAGTATGTCGTCGGCACCGCTGCCCTGGTTCTCTATATAGCTGCGCAGGTTGGCGTCGGGGAACGTCTCCTCGTTGACGGGCAGCACGATAGTGAACGTGGTGCGCACGTCACCGCTGTAGTCACCCATGCCTGAGATGAAGACCGTTGCCGTACCTACGTCCACGTTGTCGCTGTACGACAGGAAGTAGTCTATGCCCTCCGTCAGCAGCTTGCCGCCATACCTCACCTCTACGGCAGGCCTCAGCTCCTCGCCGCTATACGGCACGTCGGCTATCTGTGCCACCGTGCCTCCCTTGCTGATGTCCTGCGTCACGGGTGTCGGAGGTGTCACGGGCTCGGCAGCCTTGATGGTCAGCTTGCCGTTGGTGTACTCAAAGTCGTAGTTGGCAGCCTCACCACCGCCTGGGGTCAGCACATAGTCGCCTGCTGGCGAGCTGCTGGTGGCATCGGTGGTCACGGTGGGCTGGGTGGTCAGCACCGTCTCGTCCTCGCCGTTCTTGAATCCGCTATAGGTCAGCGTGAAGGCGGGCAGCGCCTCGCCCTGCGTGATGGCGACATCCGTCACGCCAACGGTCAGCTTGGCCTTGGTGACGGTCAGCGTACCGCTATGCAGGGTGACCCACGAGTTGGTGATGGCTGTCGCGTCTATGTCTACCGCATAGTCGCCTGCTGGCGAGCTGGCATTGGCCGTAGTCACGTAGGCTACCTCGCCCAGCAGGGCGGCTCCCGTACTGGTGTAGCTGAATGCCGGGTTGGCATCGCCATACTCGCGTGTGGCTGCCTTGACGGTGATGTCTATGGGCTGTGCCACCTTCACCGTCAGGTCATCGTCAGCGGTGGCACCATAGGCCAGCAGGTAGACCTCCGTAGTAGGCAGCTTCATCACGAGCACCGTCTTTCCGGCGATGGTCTTCGTCTCTGGCGTGATGGCATTGCCCTCAGCGTCCTTGAAGTCAAGCTTCGCGTCGGAGCCGCTAACCTCCCAGTGCAGCGAGTCGCCTACGGCTCCCGCATAGCTGAAGCCCTGCACGACGCCTCCCTTGGGAGCCGCCTTTGTCGACGTAGCCTCGTTGGTGAGTGCCACCAGCTGCGGGTCTACGGTGAAGGCAAAGTTCTCGATGGTCTTCTCCACAGCCTCAGAGCCTACCTCAGCATCGTTGAACACCTGCAGTCCGACGGTGATGTCCTCCTTGGTCACCACCTTCTTCGTCGTCACGTCGAAGGTATAGTCGGCAGCGATGCTGCTGGGTGTCAGTCCGTCGAGCGGTATCACCACGTCGTCCCTGTCGATGTTGGCTGCTGCCGGGTCGATGGCGATGCGCTGGCGAGTGCCTCCGTTGATCCAGTAGTCGATGCCCACGAGCTTGTCGCCACCCTCCAGTTTCTTCACCAGGAAGTGCTTGGTGATGGGGGCTGAAGCCAGTCCGGACTTGTCGCGCACCAGGTAGTTGAAGCTGTGGATACCATTGGCGAGGGCTGAGATGTCGAGGTTCAGGTCTACCACTCCGCCTGCCGGCACAGCAGCACTCTGTCGCTCAGCGAAGGCCTCATCTATCCAGTACTCATAAGTCTGCAGGGCGTTGCCTCCGTCTACTGCCTCTACCTTCAGGAAGTTCTTCACCACGACGCCGCTCACCGCGCCGCTCGCGTCAATCACGCGCAGGGCGATGCTGTGCAGGCCGTTGCTCAGGCCAGAGATGTCTTCGTCGATATTGATGACGCCGCCAGTGGGTACCTCGCCACCCTTCTTGTTGGCAAAGTCCTGGTCTATCCAGTACTCGTAGGTCTGCAGCGCACTGCCTCCGGCTGCGCCTGCCACCTTCAGGAAGTTCTTCACCACGACGCTGCTCACCACATCGTCTGCGTCAATCACGCGCAGGGCGATGCTGTGCAGGCCGTTGCTCAGGCCAGAGATGTCCTCGTCGATGTTGACAACGCCGCCTGAGGGTACCGTACCGCTCTTCTTGTGGGCGAAGTCCTGGTCTATCCAGTACTCGTAGGTCTGCAGCGAGCCGCCCGAGCCTGTGCCGGACACCTTCAGGAAGTTCCTCACCACGACACTGCTCACCACATCGTCTGCGTCAATCACGCGCAGGGCAATGCTGTGCAGGCCGTTGCTCAGGCCAGAGATGTCCTCATCGATGTTGACAACGCCGCCTGAGGGTACCGTACCGCTCTTCTTGTGGGCGAAGTCCTGGTCTATCCAGTACTCATAAGTATTCAGTGAGGCACCGCCAGAGCTTGTGCCTGACACCTTCAGGAAGTTCCTCACCTGCACAGAACTGTACAAGTTGTTACTGTCGACAACGCGGAAGGCGATGCTATGCAGTCCTGCGCTGAGCCCCGATATGTCGATGGACGAGTTCCAGGTGTCGCCCGTCATCGCTGCTGTTGTACGACTGCCAAATTGCTGGTCTATCCAGTACTCACACTTCGTGACGGTGGGTGGTGGTGTCTGCGCCACAGCCGTCATGTAACAGAGCAAAGCCAGCAAAGACAGTCCTAAATATCTGGTTCTGTTCATTGTCTGTCTCTGTTTAGGGTGATTAGTCTGCACTTCCAGCTACGGCCGTGATGCTTACCTTCAGTTTGCCAGCCTCCGACTTGGCATCCACCGAGGTGCTGGTGATGCGCGGCGTGGCAGGAGTGGGGTTCCAGGGATAGTTGCCGCCGGTCACACCGCACGGCGTACCCTCTTGGTCAACATAGGTTGAGGGAGCAGCCAACGTCCAGGTACGGGGATTGCCAGAGGCATCCAGGTAATCCAGATTATCCTGACCATCAGCAAACAGCGTCTGGAAATCTTTCCATTGCGATTTGTCATAGTTTCCAAGAACGTTATTATTACCGTCATTACTCAACTTTGCATCGCTACTTACATTATACTGGCAAGTAGCACCTGCTGAGATTCTATGACTATCATATGAATAGCTAGGATGAATGATATTTCCATAATAGAAATAAGGACCATGAGGATTCCAAGTGCTTGCTAAAATACAGTGATTTACTGAAACATCACTACCTGCACTAAAATCAGCAATTCTAAAAAAATAGCAATTAGAAATCAGGAAACGTGTAGCAATTTTGTTATCTCCAAAAATATCACCACTGAAATAAGACTGTCGGATAATAGTATTATCCGTTGCAACCCTATTATAAAAACTTTCAAAGCTACACTTTACGATTTCCGTACCTGTAATGGTTTGAGAGCCAGACAACACACAATTATTGACGAACTTGACTCCTTCGATACGAACAGTGGGCGACACCTCAGTGGTGCTGACAATGTTCAGGGAGCCCGTCACGCTGGTGGCACTGATATTGTTGGCAGTATCGTCCTGGAATCCAGCACCATAGATTTTCACACTCTTAGAGATATTGCCAGGATTGTTGAAGGCTCCCGGCGACAGGGTGATGACGCCTACAACGTCTGTGGGTGCTGCCGCGATGGCATCCTTGAAGGCATCGTAGCCATAGTACACGGTGGTGGTCTCGCCAGCCTGCAGCGTGGCGGTCACAGCGTCTGTCACTTGTGCATAGCCCACCAATGAGGTGGCCATAGTAATCATAGAAAGGAATAATTTTTTCATAGCGTTTTGTTTTTAATGTTAATAATATGTTTAATTCAGTCACTTTGTATTGCAAATATCGTATTTTTCTTTGACACAGCCGTCACACAATCGCAAATTCTATTCGCATATTCGCAAATTTTGCAGTATTTATGTTCGCATAATCACAATACATCCTCTCGCAAATTCGCAAAACCCAGCTAGCAAAGGGGCTTCAGCGGGGGTTGCGCGAAGCTCTTGACTTTTATCATCTAATGTCCATTTTTGCATCGCTTTAGAGTCGCTTCAGGCAGGGAGATGCCATACACATACCATACACATACCATATACATACCATACACATACCATACACATGCCATACCCTTGAGCTTGGCTACAATATGGCATCATAGGGAGAACACCGAGGCATCTCCCTGCATAACCACTACCAGCTTCCTTATCCTGGCAACAAGATCAAGATTCAGCGCAATAATTTAGCAAAGATTCGTTAAAACAAAGAACATACTGCCCCTACTGCCACCATACTGTTACCGCCTATCTTCCTCAATATCAGACATTAACAGCAAGAGTGGCAGAGTTGCAGTAGAAAACGAAAAAAATTCATGCACAGCAGTACTATCTCATTAAGACATCTAATGCCCCCATTAATTGTTCAATAATATTAACGTTCAATTCGCGTAATATTTGCTAATCTGAAAAAATGTTCGTATATTTGCACACAAAAAAAGAAGTTTAGACTATGAAGAGAATATTAGTAACCGGAGGTGCCGGGTTTATCGGGTCCCACCTGTGCGAGCGACTGGTCAACGAGGGTAATGACGTCATCTGTCTGGACAACTTCTATACGGGCAGCAAGGAGAACGTATGGCACCTGATAGGGAAGCCCAACTTCGAGGTGGTGCGCCATGATGTCTGCCAACCCTACTGGGCAGAGGTCGACGAGATCTACAACCTGGCCTGTCCGGCATCGCCCATCCACTACCAGCACGACCCCATCCAGACCACCAAGACGAGCATCTTCGGAGCCTACCACATGCTGGGACTGGCGCGGCGCACGAAATGCAAGATCCTGCAGTCGTCGACCAGCGAGGTGTACGGCGACCCAGCCATCCACCCGCAGCCAGAGTCGTACTGGGGCAATGTGAATACCATCGGCATCAGGTCGTGCTATGACGAGGGGAAGCGCTGTGCCGAAACCATGTTCTTCGACTATCACCGCCAGCACCAGGTCAGGATCAAGGTCATCCGCATCTTCAACACCTACGGACCTCGCATGGCGCAGCACGACGGCCGCGTGGTATCGAACTTCATCATGCAAGCCCTGCGCAACGAAGACATCACCATCTATGGCGACGGACAGCAGACCCGCTCGTTCCAATACGTGAGCGACCTGATAGAGGGCATGGTGAGGATGATGGAGAGCGGCGACGACTTCACCGGCCCCGTGAACATCGGCAACCCGGGCGAGTTCACCATGCTGGAACTGGCAGAGAAGGTCATCGCCATGACGGGTTCGAGGAGCAAGATTGTGTTTGAGCCGCTGCCACAAGACGACCCGAAGAAGCGCCGTCCGGACATCACCCTTGCCAAGGAAAAGCTCAACTGGGAGCCCAAGGTAAAGCTGGACGAGGGACTGCGCAAGACGATTGACTATTTCAAGACTACGCTGTAACTAACCTGGTAATAAAAAATATCAGTTATGGGACTGTTCACCTCACTGCCGCTGCTGGTCTGCGCACTGTTCACAGTGCTGCTGGCCCTGGAATGGAACAACCGCCTGCTGCGCGGGCAGCGCACCCTGCTCTGCTTCATGTTCACGACAACGGTGCTCTATGCAGGCCACTACGTCTACTTCAACCACAACGTGCTACTGATGCCCTATGCCGACGTGGCCTATACGGCAGCCCACCTGGCGGTGTATCCGCTATACCTTATTTATATAGTGCGGCTGACCAGCCGCTGGCACCGTGCCTGGCTGTGGCTGCTGCTGCCCGCACTGCTGGGAGCCGGCGCACAGCTGTGGGCCACATCACAGCAGCAGGAGTGGGTAGACCAGGTGCGCAAGGTGGTGTTTGCCCTGGAGGTGATAGCCACCGTGGCGATAGGGTCACGGCTGATATCCCGCTACAACAGGATGGTAGACCAATACTATGCCGACACGGAGAAGAAGTCGATGCGCAACGTGCAGAACATCCTCTACCTGGTGATGGTCATCGCCCTGCTGTCGTTTGCGGCCAACACCATCGGGCGACACTGGTTCACCAGCCACACACAGCTGCTCTACGTATTCTCGGCCCTCTTCTCAGCCCTGCTATTCATGATTGGCTATGCCGGACTGCACCGCGAGTTCTCCGTCGTCGACATGGAGCGCGACAAAGGGGTGACGCCCGACAAGGCTGTACGGCAGCAGGCTGCAGCGCTGAGCAACCTACCCCTGAAAGAGCGCATCGTCAGACAGATGGAGGACCAGAAGATATACCTGCAGAACGACCTCAAACTGGAAGACCTGGCGAGCATCATGCACACCAACCGCACCTATATCTACCTGACTCTGAACAGAGAGATGGGAATGTCGTTCAACGAGTTTATCAACCGCTATCGCATAGCACATGCCGAACGGCTGCTGGACAGCGACCCTACCCTGTCGGCTACGGAGCTGGCGGCACAGTCGGGCTTCGCTTCGCTCAGCTCATACTACCGCAACCTGAAGAAATACAAAAGAAAGAACTGAACCACCAGCAGGATGACTCTACGCGCCAAAAAGAAGGGTATAAGTCCGGTATTTTAACGAAATGTAACCTTTTGCAGAAAATATTCGGAATTTTCCTTTGCCATTTGAAGAAAATTGCCTAAATTTGCGTGGTCAAACTAACAAAGTGACAAACAAACACCTATCATCTATAACTAAAAATAAACTATACTATGAACGTAGAGAAAATCATGCAAGACCTGGAGAAGAAACATCCGGGCGAAGTAGAGTTCCTGCAGGCAGTGCGCGAGGTGCTGGAGTCCATCAAAGACGTTTACAACCAGCATCCGGAGTTCGAGAAAGCCAAGATTGTGGAACGTATTGTAGAACCAGAACGCATCATCACCTTCCGTGTGCCCTGGGTCGACGACAAGGGCGAGGTACAGGTGAACATAGGCTACCGTGTGCAGTTCAACAGTGCCATCGGACCATACAAGGGAGGACTGCGCTTCCACTCGTCAGTAAACCTGAGCATCCTGAAGTTCCTGGGCTTCGAGCAGACCTTCAAGAATGCGCTCACCACGCTGCCTATGGGCGGCGGCAAGGGCGGCTCCGACTTCTCGCCACGCGGCAAGAGCGATGCCGAGATCATGCGCTTCTGCCAGGCCTTCATGTGGGAGCTGTACAAGGTGATTGGCCCCGACATGGACGTACCGGCCGGCGACATCGGTGTAGGCGGACGCGAGATTGGCTACCTCTTCGGCATGTACAAGAAGCTGACCTCAGAATTCCGTGGTGCCACCCTCACAGGCAAGGGAATGGAATGGGGAGGTTCCATACTGCGCCCGGAGGCTACCGGATACGGTGCACTGTACTTCGTGCACCAGATGATGGAGGAGCACGGGTTGGAGATCAAAGGCAAGACGGTGGCTCTGTCGGGCTTCGGCAATGTGGCATGGGGCGCTGCCAAGAAGGCTACCGAGCTGGGAGCCAAGGTGATTACCATCTCCGGACCCGACGGCTACATCTACGACCCCGCCGGACTGGATGAGGAGAAGATAGACTACCTGCTGGAGCTGCGCGCCTCAGGCAACGACATCTGCCAGCCCTATGCCGACGAATTCCCGGGCTCGACATTCTACGAAGGCAAGAAGCCGTGGGAGCAGAAGGCCGACATCTATCTGCCTTGTGCCACCCAGAACGAGCTGAACGGCGACGATGCAGACATGATACTGGCACAGAAGCCGCTGTGCGTGGCTGAGGTCAGCAACATGGGATGCACGGCAGAGGCCGTCAACAAGTTTATTGCCGCCCACCAGCTGTTTGCCCCAGGCAAGGCGGTGAATGCAGGCGGTGTGGCTACCAGCGGACTGGAGATGACGCAGAACTCGATGCGCATCGCCTGGACCGGCGAGGAGGTAGACCAGCACCTGCACCACATCATGTCGGGCATTCACGAGCAATGCGTGAAGTACGGCAAGGAAGGCGACTACGTCAACTATGTCAAGGGCGCCAACGTTGCCGGATTCATGAAGGTGGCCAAAGCCATGCTGGCACAGGGAGTGGTATAAGCCCAGCCCCAGGCCAAGAGTCAGTATAATAATGAATGTGTATTAAGAACAAGATAGCTGTTATAGCGACACTGATGACCATGAGCTTTACCCTGTTGCTGGCCCAAGACCAGCAGGAGGGTAAGGCTTCGTTCTATGCCAAGCGCTTTGCCGGGCGCAAGACGGCCAGCGGCGAACGCCTGCACAACGACTCGCTGACATGTGCCCACCGCACCTATCCCTTCGGCACACTGCTCAGGGTGACCAATCCGGCCAACAAGCGCAGCGTGACCGTACGCGTGACCGACCGCGGACCCTTCGTGCGAGGACGCATCATCGACCTGTCATGGCGCGCTGCCAAGGAGCTCGACATCATCTCGAAGGGCGTAGCAGTGGTCATCGTCCAGAAGGTGAGCAGTATCATCATCCCCTACTTGCCTACCGACGAGATAGACCTGCCTGAGCTGGAGCTGGAGACCAACGAGGGTGCCAAGGACATGCGCCCCATCTGGCAGGAAATAGAAAAGAGCTTGCCGGAATCCCGCCAAGCTCCTAAGTGACCCTTTATCTCTTAACCCTTCTATTTTCTTAATTCTTAACACTCCCTCGCCTACTTTGTAACTATTCAGCTGGGTGGAGCATAGTCTTTCTGCGCCCTCCCGTCATCTGTTAAATTGGTTAACAGTCTGGAATCAGCTTTTTATCTGATTTCCCCGTACCCCCATACGACGTTTCTATTTTAA
>Ga0326513_10003972_pt1 | contig 10648 bp, 22 predicted proteins | sample 2_2465_0518_D_FD_203654 | JGI IMG/M metagenome (GOLD analysis project Ga0326513, IMG submission 203654) | Bovine rumen microbial communities from UC Davis, California, United States - 2_2465_0518 | ecosystem: Host-associated > Mammals > Digestive system > Stomach > Rumen | place: USA... | reverse complement strand
TCAACTAACATCTTAGAAGAAGGTTCAGAACATAATGGTCAGTCTACAACATTCTACACAATCTACGCAAGCAAAAACAAAGAAGATTGGAGCGGAGTAAGAAAGCTAAACAAAGCAAGACCATTCAACACACTATACTTCGACAACGAAATAGAAGGAAAGATCAAAGCACACTTAGACAAGTGGCTCAAGAATAAGGACACATACAAAACCAGAGGAATTATATTCAAGACAGGAATTCTACTCTACGGAAGTCCAGGAACTGGTAAATCGTCAATCGCAGCAGCAGTAGCAGATTACTTACACTGCAACGTAATCTCAATAGACAGTGCATCATTCAAAGATTTGAACATCAATGAAGTAACTGCATCAATCAACGCAGACGATAACATGTATGTTGTTTTACTAGACGATATAGACGTAATCTTAACATCAAGAGATGACGAAAACACAACCACAGACGATAAAGCAACTATCGCAAAGCTACTTGGGTTCTTGGATAGCAGTAACTCACCTGACAACGTGGTCTTCATCGCAACAACAAACCATATAGAATTATTTGATAGCGCAATCTCACGAGCAGGAAGATTTGACAAAGTAATAGAAGTAGAAGACATTAGCAAATCAACAGCACACAGGATGTGTGAAGGATTCGGATTGTCAAATGAAGATGCTAAAGCAGTTCTTGCGGAATATGGCACTTATTCCAAAATCAATCCTGCAAACCTACAAGTTGCAATACTAGAAAAGATTAAGGATAACATTAATAACGGGAAGTGATGACAAGTGATTCGAAACAATGTCGGAACAATAGAATCAAGATGTTACGATACAAGAGACGGATTTGATGTAATTTTCTACGATGTTTTCAACACATACGGAAGACTCGGAGATGCCGCAATGATAGAAGGTGAATATGTATCGAGCATACCAAGCAGTAGTAATTACAGTAGCTCACACGCTTACACCAAACTGCATCGCGCTAATCTCGCACGACCAATAAGAGGAAGAGAAGTAGAACTAATTGACAACCGAAGTGAAGGAGCTGATGTACTGTGAAGCAGATAAAAGAATTAATAGATTTAACAAGAAGCACAATGAGACTAGATAGTTGCAAATGCAGAAAACTAATGAGCTTTGCAAGGCTAGGACACATGGGCATAGAATTGTTTGGAATGTGTACTGACGATAGTAGATCATCTCATGAAGAATGCGCACTGTTGTGTAGAACTAGATTTTCTAGAAGATTGATTGATAGATGTAAAGATACTATAAACATTGACACTTGGTGCGCAAACAAAACTTACAAACTAGAGCGAGGAATTGCTTCATTTATCGATTCAACTCCTAACGAATCTTTCTTCAGTAAGTAAAGGAGTCAGCCTATGTACTTAACTACAAATTTAATACAGTGTAAAGCAGCAACTAACCCTTCTATTGCAGCTAAGGCAATCGAACGAGAAGTCCTGCCAATTGCATTTGAATCAGATAACCCTGCTGAGGCTATACGCTACTGCACTAATCCACTATTTGGAATGGGCATAGATACAGTAGTGAGATACAGCATGAACGATGGACCTTACTCCGTCGATTGCATAGACTGTGTTGAAAGTATCGAACATCACATTGACGGTTTGTGGATAATTCCAGATGCAGTAACTTGCAGTAAATGGTGAGGATTGAGCACGAAAGGGAGAAACTATGAAAAGATATATACGGCAATCAAAATATATAGAAGAGATGGAAGATGACGTTATAATGGACGACGAAATCGTAATCGATATTGACGTCAACTTACCTTACTTAGTAACAGCCAATACACACAATTCATCTAGGTTTCCGAGAGTAGAGCAGTTCAAGAAAGACTTGCTTGATTTGTTAGAAAATGAATACCAATTTGAGGTCATTGAAGATGTTTACGACGGAGTGAAGCAGAAAGGTCACATTTCAAATCGTAAAGACAGCGTCTCAGTTTACTTTGACACCTACTTTGATTTAGCAAATGCAAAACCTGTGCTAGAACGTGCAGGAATCCGACCAACTAATATACCTGAAAATTCTGAATTAGTTTATTGCTTCATCCACATCAGATTTTCAGATCATTCTTTGCCTGACGAAGGAGATTCAGCACATAGACGCTATTTATCGAGAAACACAGCTAAGTATTCAAATAACCCTAAAGTAACTCACACAATTGACGAAGAATCGTTTACAGTAAGTGAAGAGGACTTGTATCTCTACTACGATGAAGCTATTGAGAAACTAAAAGGACAATTAGATTACAGAATTGGCTATTGGGTCAATTACGCACACTTATACAAAAGAAGGAACGATAAATCATGCCAGAATTGAGAAAATGTAAAGAATGTGGAAAACTATTTCAACCAAAAGGAAGAGAGCAGTACTGCCCTGAAATACATTACAGGCCTTGCCCTAGTTGTGGAGAGCCTGTTATTGCTAAGTACTTAAGCGACCCTCCTAGAAGATGTGATAAGTGCAAAGGCAGGAAGTCTATAGACATCAAACCAAAACCAGAAATCAAACAACAAACCAAAGAACAATCCGAAGTTCAAACCAAAGAAAAACAGACCAAACCAAAGCAAAAATCTCTGTTTAACTTAAACACAATGAAAGCAGACGTGCCGAAACTAAACACAGTACAGCCTATGAAGACTGTAACTCCGATAGCGCCTAAGAAAGAAGAAGAAAAACAGCAGCCGAAGCCAACAACAAAAATACAAAGAACAACTCCGGCTCCTGCAACAATAGATAAAGCAATATTCTGCGAAAACATGACGGGCACAATTGTAAAATACATCGGCAATCCGCATAAGAATCAATTCATACCTGGCCACAACTACCTAATCAGAGTGGAGCACAAAGATTATGTCTATTGGGTGACTTCTACAGAGGACATGACTGACAACGACACAGTTGACATCATGTTGCCATATGCGAGCCAGATAAGTTTTCATCAAAACTTTGAAATTGCTTAATTTTCTTTACAATAGGTATTGACTTTCTGCTAAGAGTATCGTATAATATAAATGACAACAACAAGTCAATATCGAAACTAACTTCAGATTACACGAGCTACACAAGCTCTGTATTATATTAACACTACTCCAGATCTTAGATGTTGTTTCTGTTGCCGCTAAAACAATCTTCATGGAGTAGTGTTTTTATTTTGTGAAGGAGGAATTCAGCATGAAGAAATATATTCAACGCATCTATGGCGGAATTGCAATACAAGATACAGGTCCAGAATTCAACTTCAACATCGACAATATTTCCAGCGATGTAATCTATTTGCAGAAAGATGTGTCAGGCACGTTCAACGAAGACGGAGTAGAATATGTGTATGCTTACGAATATAATCCAAATTCCTCACAAGCCGATAGAAAATTAGTTCGAACTTTCTTGAAGAATGTGACTGAAGATGACGAAGACATTTATGAATTTGTAGAGAATGGCGTGTTTATGCTAGACAAATATCATAGGCTTGAAGAGTTCGGAGCAATTGTGACAACATACTCTACTAACAGACCTTCACTTACAGAAGTAATGCACGACTATTTTGCACAATACTGCACTCATAATTTCATTTCCTTCAAGTTGCTTAAGAAAGCTTACAAAGATGTGCAGTTTGATCAAGCCAAAGCTAAAGATGCGTTGATAGCAGAGGGTCGCACAGAAATAGAAGCAAACAGAGAAGTAAAGAGAGCAGCCAAGAAGTTTGAGAAACTCAAAGAAACAGATGAATTGTTTGAGATGAAGAAATTCTTACCTAGAGCAATCCGATCATCATTTTCCAACTTTCTCAAATTCAGGTCTGAAGAAGAAAAAGAAATCTACCTTTCATTACAAGGAGTAAATGTTTTAATTTACGACGATTTCTTAACTAGCGGAGCTACAGTTAAAGAGATAATTAGATACCTTAAATCTTTCAATGAAAACAACACATTGACTGTATTCGTGTTAGTCAAGCAACATTAATTAAACTGATAAAGAAAAATAAAAAAAATATAAAAAATCTCTTGACTTTTTCATATAGATATCATATAATAAATATAGTCAATAACACATCAAATCAGTCAGGAGGTAGCGCTTATGGAAACATATTATATTCACGAAGCTAATTTAGAAAGATTAGAGAAGAAACTTGCAACAATCGAGAAGAAGTGCAACGCTAGTCATTGCACATTTACATATAACATAACAGGAACAGAATACAGAACAGCAGAAGATGCAGACGGTAACGAGTATACCGCTAAATACTTCGTAGTAGAAGTAGACGGAACAGCTAAATACAACGGTTGGAGATTTGTTGCAACTCTTGATCATCACGAAGAAGGTAACGTGGTAAGAGCTTTCGACAAAGAGCTTACCATTCCAGATAAATACAAGTCTTGCGGACCTACTTGCGAACATTGCAACAAGATCCGCTCTCGCAAAGATACATATCTTATTTACAACGACGAAACAAAAGAATTTAAGCAGGTTGGAAAGTCTTGCTTAGCAGAATTCACAAATGGATTATCTGCTGAAGACGTAGCATTCTTCTGCTCAATATACGAGAAAGTAGAATCAGCTTACAGCTATTCAGGATCATCTTTCACAAGATACATCGAGATAGAGCATATCTTGAGATACGCTTTCGAGTGCTACAAGCATTGGGGCTACCAGAAAGCAGAAGGATCTTACGCAGACGAAAATGGATATTTGCCAATCGGCTATCGTTCAACACGCACAAGAGTAACAGATTACTACTACATTAAGCGCAGAATGTCAATACAGCAGGAGCAATTGAAAGCTGAAATGGAAGAGGTAGGATTCAATCCTGACAGCGAATACGCAGTAGAAACAACAAAAGCTGCTCTTGAGTGGATCAGAAATGAAAAAGATCTTAACAACGAATACATCAGAAACCTACATGTTATCTGCTCCGAAGAGTACACAGACTACAGAAGTTTAGGAATTCTAGTTTCTTTACCAACTGCTTACGAAAGGCACTTAGGCAAGATTGCTGCTTACGAGAAAAAGGAGAAGGCAAAGGAAGAAGAAAAGAAGAATTCAGAATTTGTAGGAGAGATTGGCAGCAAAATAGAAGTAAATCCAACTTCTATAGCCTGTGTTTCTTCTTGGCCAACAAACTATGGCATGACTTTTCTTTATAAATGGACAGACGCAGATAACAACATCTACATTTGGTACGCATCTAAACCAATCGAAGATGACAACCAGGAGGTACTTTCAATTAAAGGTACAATCAAAGATCATTCAGAATACAACGGAGTTAAGCAGACGGTAATGACAAGGTGCAAGGTAACACTTGCACCTCCAGAGAAGAAAGACGAAATCCCAGAAGGTTTCGTAGGACAAGACGATCCGTCAGTAGCAGATGCAGTAGATGAATTCTTAAAAGTCTGCAACAGCTAAAGGAGGTAGAACAATATGTTAAAAGACAAAGTCCTTTGGTCAGTAGATTTCAAATACAACGAACACGAAGGTGAAATAGAAGATCCGCTGTATGCCGTCAAAGAAGACGATAACGGATATTTCCACATTCTTTATTACGGACTGTGCGGAATGCACATGACCGAATCGTTAACAGAAGCAAAGGAACACGTTAGACAACTTCTAGAGCCTGCAAAAGCAATCAGAAAGCATCGCGAGCTAGAAAAGCAAAACAGAGTTCGCAAGTACCAGAAGCTGTTGAAAGAAATGGAGGTGCAGTAAAATGACAAACACAGAGATCAAGGATGCAATCAACAATTGCCCATACTTATCAAACAACACCGAGGGCACACAATTAGATCTTATCTGCATGCTGATGAATTCACCTTGCATCAATGTTATCAGATCCGGTAAATGTTACACACTGCAGCAGGAATTCAAGAAGGAAAAGTTCAAAGAAATGAGCAAAGATTTATAGAATAAGGAGGAAAAGAAAATGAGTGAGACAAAATGCGTAATGTACTACGTACATTTCAAATCAGGTAAAGTAGTTAAGGTGATGGGCAACAAACATGTCCAGACCGCAACTAATTTTGAAATCTACATCGATGACGAATTGAAAGCCAGTTTCTTCATCAATTTCTTAGGTGGATTTGAGATCAAGACCGGAAAGGATATACGAGAAGAAATAATTGCTAGACTATAAGGAGGCAAGAGCAATGACTGATAAAGAGGTTACAAACAAGATTGAAGAAGTTTGTCGACAAGTTCGAAACATTTGTAAAGATGCCAATCTCGAATTCTTATTTATAACAGAAGGAAGGTCAGAATGGTCGGCTAACAATAATGAGCACATTAGAGAAGTAGCAAGATATCACAAGCAGTTGGAGTCATCACAGGACCAGTAAGGAGGTAATCAAATGCCAAACAGCTTAAGAGTAAGATTGAAGAAATGCGTTCACAAAGGGATACTCAAAGATAAAGATTTACAAAGAGTGGTTATCGTTCCTAAAGACACGACAAATGGTGATGTGTTCATGCATACATTTCCTGGAGCACCGGCAACAATTCCTTGGCACTTAGAGACTGCTTATGCAGATTGGTGGAACGCACCTTATGCAGCAACTGATGCCCATTGGGAATACTTGGGATATTCAATCGAGCACAGAACAACAGATTACAGATGTAGTGCTTGCGGCAAGATAGCTCATGACGGTAAGCAGCTTGTTTGTCCTAATTGTAGAGCAAGAATGGAGGTAGATTAAATGACTAATGAAGAAGCAATAAAATGGCTTAAAGAAGGCTACCCATCTGAGAATTGGAAGAATGATGATGTCATTAAATGGCACAAGGCTAAAGATTTAGCTATCAAAGCTCTAGAAAAATTGCAGAAAATAGAAGATGTAATTTCTGCAGAAGCATGCTGGATATTTGACGAAGACGGTAACGACAATCACGTTATGTTTGTAGAAGATTTAGAGGAGGCATTGAAAGATGACTAACGACGAAGCACAAAAGCATCTGGTAGCCAAACTAGAATGTTTGATGAGAAGTAAAGGGTTCAATGAAAAATGTGATACTTACAATAGCTATGAAGGATGCTACGAGTGTGATTTAGCTTATAAACAAGGTAACATTGGAGAACAGATAGAGAGTTTAAAGTTGGCGGTTAAAACACTAGAGGAACAATCTATTCTTGACAAGATAAGAGCCGAGATTGAGGATTTAGATATTTTCTATGACAATGACTATTTTTCGAACAACAGAGATGCAATGTTTAAGTGTAGTGATGTATTGCAGATTATCGACAAGTACAGAGCAGAAAGCGAGGATAAGGAATGAAGAAGATACGTCTATTTTCCACTAAAGCGATAAAAGGTATTGAGGGAGAAGAAGCCGAACTATATGTCAATTTCTACTTAGTATTGAACAGGGATTATATTTTCACATTTTTGATAAATACTCCGAATTTGTCATGTAGTGACAGACATCCTATAAAGTTATGGAAACACTTCTTGATAATGTTTGAAGAAGAAAATGTTAAATATATGCGTAGATATGAAAAAGGCAGAAAGTGAGGAGTGAATATGAATGAAGAAATTTGGAAACCAATTTTAGGTTATGAAGGTTATTATGAAGCTTGTAATAAGGGATATATACGCTCTGTTGACAGGTTAGTAAAATGCAAAAGCGGGGTGAGAATAAGTCCGGCAACTATATTAAAACCATCTTTAGGACAATGGGGATACGAACAAGTTACATTACGAAAAGAAGGAAACAATAAAACGGTACGAGTAAACAGAATCATTGCTCAAACATTTATTCCAAACCCTAATAATTTACCACAAGTAAATCATATAGACGGTAATAAAACAAATAATTGTGTTGATAATTTGGAATGGTGCGATGCTTCACATAATATGAAACACTGTTTTGATAATCGAATGAGTGATTGGACAACTAAAATTAGAATAATAGAAACAGGAGAAGTTTTTTATTCTAAGGCAGAATGTGCCAGAAAGATAGGTGGGTATGTATCATTGATTGATATGTGTCTTAATGGAAAAAGAAAAACTCATAAAGGTTATCATTTTGAAATTATTGGAGAAAGAGCAAGTGATAAATACAATCGCAAGAATGTGATAAACAAGAAAGATAATTATGAATCTGAATTTAAAATTGAATATAAAGGAGAAGTTCATTCTTTTAGAGAATGGTCAATGATAACCGGAATAAAGCAACATACATTATACACAAGATACAATAGAGGTGATAGAGAAGATCGATTATTTAGACCAATACAATTAGAAAGGAAAAGAGATAAAAATGGGAAATACATTAGATAATAATCTAATCAGCAGGCAAACGGTAATGAACGCCCTTTGTGATGGGTGCGAATTATTCAAAAACGGAGAGCAGACGTGCCGTTCAAAGTGTGAAGAATATCATTTTTTAGCAACATTACCATCCATCACACCTCAACCAAAGACAGGGCATTGGCAGAAGATAAGTGCAGATAAGTATTCTGAACACGTTGCATACTACTTTAGATGTTCCGAGTGTGGCAAAGATATAATTGGAGAGCATAACTATTGTCCTAACTGTGGGGCAAAGATGACTGAAAGTGAGGTGGAAGAATGAGTGATTCAAACAACACAAACAAAGGTGGTATAGGTTTTTGTGGATTGTTAGCAATAGCATTTATCGTATTGAAATTAGTAGGAGTAATTGAATGGAGTTGGTTATGGGTGTTATCGCCTATATGGATTCCATCAGTAATAGTAATTATTCTTTTGATTATTTTGATTGTTTTAAAGATTAGGTGTAAAAGAAGAAAGTGAGGTAGAAAATGGAACAAAGGTTGATTGATGCGAATGAATTAGAATTGGATGATGCTTATAGTGATTGGGAAGAGGAGTATACTGCATATTCAGATAAACAGATTAAGCACGCTCCGACAGTTCTAACTATTCCTAAAAATCCTACTAACGGCGATATGATAAAGGCTATGTTTCCTCAATATATTTACGAAAATATCACTTATAAGGTATGTTTATCTGAAAACGAATGGAAGCCGTCAAGAAAAGTAATAAGAATGAATGGCGAGCATAGTGTGGATTTCGATATAGATTGGTGGAAAGCACCATATGAAAGGGGTTGAGTAGATGGAAGATAAAATGTATATCTTTTACCTTAAAACAAACAGAGTAGTTTGTGTTATAGGGGATGATTTTCAATTTGATTACGACAAAATAATTGTTGGCAAGGATAGGGAGATAAAAGCAACCTTTATGTTTGATGGCATAGAAGGGTTTATAATTAAGAAAAATACAGAAACAGAAGAAGGAGAGTGATATTTTGCCGAGTATATCAATATTGTTACTTTCAATAGTAGCAATCACGGTGCTTATCCGGTTAGCGATGTTAGATTACAAAGTCCACCTGATAAGCGAAATTCTAGAAAGTTTTTACGAGAACGATTTAATCGTATCGGAAGAACAAATGTCTAAAATCAAAGAAATTCTTTCAGAAAATCAAAATGAAAATTCCAAAGATGATGAAACTATTGTATAGAGAAAGTGAGGAAGAATGAAGATGCAAGAAACTAATAATACCTTGCTTTTAGGGGATTGCTTGTCTTTATTAAAGAATATCCCTGATAACTCCGTTGATCTAGTAATAACAGACCCACCTTACGAGTTTATTTGTGGCGGTCAAGGTGGAAGTTTTGGTAATGAGAGCAGAAGTTATCACAGAGAGTATATCAATCTTGCTAAATCAAATTACGAGAAATTGCAATCAATTGATAGTCGAAAAGTAGAACAAATGTCAAAATTCAAAATGTATTCAGACGGCTTTGACTTCAAAGTGTTAGACGAGTGTTGCCGAGTGCTAAAGGCTATAAACATTTATGTTTGGTGTAGTAAAGCACAAGTCAGAAAACTTCTTGAATACTTTGAGAACAAAGGTTGCACAACAGACATTTTGACTTGGCATAAAACAAACCCTATTCCTACTTGTTGCAACACATATCTTTCTGATACCGAATACCTTATATTCGCTAAACAGAAGGGTGTAAAAGTGGGGGGGAGGTACGAAACAAAGCGTAAATACTATGTTTCGGAGATAAATGTTGATGATAAGAAGAAGTGGAAACATCCGACTATCAAACCCCTAAACATAATCGAAAACTTGATTATCAATTCAAGCCAGGAAGGCGAGGTTGTACTTGATTGCTTTATGGGTAGTGGCACAACTGGTGTGGCTTGTAAAAACCTTAACCGAAAGTTTATCGGTATGGAGCTTAACGAAGAATACTACAATATCGCTTGTGAGCGAATAAACAAGGGAATAAGTAGTCTGAAACAGATTGACGGTCAAATGGATATAACAAGTTTTTTGAAGTAACCATTGTATAGATTTTTATACGCCCCTACAACTCCATATTTTCGATTTTAAGATGCTTAATTTTTTAGACGATAATTTATACCTAAAATACATTCTAAATCAAATTTAGGCTATCTGAATGAGTTGTATGGGGTGTTTATCTGAAAGGAGAATGACTATGTACGAAGAATTAAATGTAACAGAAGATACACTCGATGAGATTAAACAAGTTGTGAGCCTTATTCCTAAAGGCAGAGATAATGCTATCACGGGCAAACAGATTAGACAGTTAACCGGTTTTAGT
>Ga0326513_10003971_pt1 | contig 10650 bp, 15 predicted proteins | sample 2_2465_0518_D_FD_203654 | JGI IMG/M metagenome (GOLD analysis project Ga0326513, IMG submission 203654) | Bovine rumen microbial communities from UC Davis, California, United States - 2_2465_0518 | ecosystem: Host-associated > Mammals > Digestive system > Stomach > Rumen | place: USA... | reverse complement strand
TACACATCCGCATCCGGAAGCATGTCCTGCAACTGTCGGTGATTGAAGCTCTTCATCGCTTCTTTGACATCACGCCTGACATAACCGGTCGCGGTCAGCGGTATGGACTGGATCGTATCGCCGTCTGATTTCATCTGCCTGTACAATGCCTGCACGAGACCTTTGACATCGTTGATACAGTACTCCATCTCTTTGGCCGTCAGTGGACTCCAGGGATAGCGTATCTTTGAGTAGTCGAATTCTTCGCCTGACAGCTTTTTGTTCTCTACGTTGTACTTCAGCAGAAATTTATTCAGCGGAAGGTTGGTCAGGTAATAGCTGCAGCGGAATTCGATACAGTCGTACATCGTGAATTTAAGCACCTTCCTGGATTCGGTCGCAAAGACCTCGTCCGGCTGGAAGTCATACAGTCCTTTGAGAAAGGTGAATTCGAATGAGGCATTGTGGATATAACAAACTAACCATGCTACTCCTCTGATACGATCAGCGATCTTCTGCAGGAAGCTGAAGAATTCTTCCCAGGTCCTTCCGGTCACCGTCTGATTCAATCCGTACTGAAACTGCCAGATGTACATGAAGCTTTGTTCGATGTCGGGAAGTCTTGTCGTCTCGATGTCGAACGCCGTCACGATGTCGAGGTAGTTCTTGCTTGACTTTTTACGAGGGATCTTCGGGATGATCGTCAGGTCAGCCAGCTGATCATAATTGAAGTCCTCGATCAGCATTATTTCGTCCGGATGTAGAGCTTTTTCGGTTTGATCTGCTCTATCACTTTTCCTTCCTTATCTCTCTTGACGTTCTGCCTTGACCATCTGTCGATATTCGCAAGGATCTGTTTTTTCGTCAGTCCTCTCTGCTTCATTTCGTGAATCTTGTCGATGAGCTGTGTCGAAGAATACAGAGCACCTAGACCCTTCGCTCTTGCATCGTCGAGGAAGCGCATGAAGCTGTTGAAGTTCCTCCTATTGATATAGTCGTAACCTTCGCGGTGCAGCGTGTCCAGCGCAAGCGACATCGATCTCTCCTGACCTTCAACAGATACCGCACCGGAGTCAAGCAGCTGCTTCGCGCGCTTGTTCATCCGGCGCAGCGCGTTATAGTTATAATTCGGATCATTGATCTCAAAGAATTCACCTTTGTATCTTTCGAGCGCGATCGAGTCCGGAGTCTTTTTTTCGAGCTCTTCCAGATTTCTGTTGATCTCTCTGACGTTGCGGTTGAATTCTTCGAGGATCTTCTCTTTTGTTCTTCTTGTTACAGCCATTGGCATCTCCTGTATCCCATGTCGTACAGCCATGACTCAAAGTCATTCTGCGAGACCGATATATCATTCCTTTGCCGGTTGTGTTCTCTGAACAGTTTCAGACATTTCGCTGTCGAGATCTCGCCACGCTGCCATGCCATGAAACAGCTGATATCTGCATTGATCGCTTTCTGTGTCGGAAGCAGAAGCGTCTGGATGTTTTCATAGTTCCTCATACAGTCCATATTTCTCCTCCAGCATGACGATCTCCATTCCTACGCGGTTGAGCGTGTTATGGTATTCGTCATCCGATATCATGCCTGCGATGCGTGCGTTCTCGTTTGCTGTGTATTGCTGACGCAGATATCTGATCCGATCGGCGTCATCTTTGCTCATCTTCACTCTTTTCCTTCTCATTAAAGAGACCTCCTCGACGTTCGTACATTTCCTTGAATGTGGCAGCGACGCATGCCATCAGCATGTGCATCCAGTCGCTTTCCTTCCCGGTTTCTTCCGTGAACCATTCGCACATCTTGTGCAGCTGGGGCACGGTCACTTCTTTAAATACTCTGTTGATGTTCTGATCGTTCAGAGACTTGATCAGCTGTTCTTCAGTCTGTTCGTTATCGATCTTAGGCATTGGCATCCTCCCTTTTCGCAAGATTGAGCAGTGCATCGACATTCAGCAGCTCGCCATCGTCAATGATTATCTGATCCATATAGCACAGGGTCTTTGTGTCATACCAGTGATCTTTACCTTCCTGATCCAGATTGATCAGACCGATGCTATTGATCGAGCGGTCTCTATCAATATCGAAACAGATCATTTTGTGATCATTCACTCGATAGAACCAGCTCATGCTGCCGCTGATCACGTTTTCTCTTTTAAGTAACATTTTTCTTTTCCTCCTCGCTGTTTATCAGCTTACCTAAATTATATAACAGGAAAATGCTGTCAAGAGGGCTTCCCGGCATTTCACACAACTTCACATAATTCATAAAATATTATGCGAAATTTGGTATAATTATATAGAGAGGCACAACTCCCAAGGACAGCCCCGGAAGGGCGGAGGTGCACTTGTCCGGTGCATGACTGAGCCTCTCCACGAAAGGAGACAACGATGGAAGATGTTAATGTTCTGATCCAGGCGATCAGCACGGTCGGTTTCCCGATCGTCATGTGTGCTATTATGTTTTGGTTTCTTAATAAGGAACAGGAAAATCATAAGGCAGAGATGCTCTCGCTCAAAGAAGTCATATCTGAAAACAATGCTGTTCTGGTCGGACTCAAACAGCTCATCGAGGATAAACTCAAATAGGGAGGACCATATGAAACTATCTGAAAGACTCGCGCTCCTCAAGGCAGGCTACTCCAAGGACGAGATAAACGCCATGATCGAGGACGATGCAAAGGAAATCAAAGAAGCGCCAGCGGAGGTGAAAGACTCCGGAAGCGATGATGTCATGAAAGTCATGGCCGCACTGGCGAACGAGGTCAAGGACCTCAAAACGGCGATGTACAAAAAGAACATTGCTGAAACTGAAAGTAACAAAGGCGGACAGCTGAAAGCGGAGGACATACTGGCTTCTCTGATCAATCCGCCTGAAGACAAGAAAGGAGAATAACTATGTCTGTTAACACTATGTCGAAGCAGCAGGCTTACGCGCTGATCAATGCGATCCACCAGGAAGCGACCGGTCAGGTCAGCATCCAGCCGACAGACCTGTCGAGCTTCATCTCTGTCGCGCAGGCGACCCTGCAGAGTGGTTACGAAAACACGCTCAATGCGATCACCCAGGTCCTGCAGCGCACGATCATTGCTGTCCGTCCTTATGATGAAAAATTCAAAGGACTGCAGATGTCTGCTGAAAGCTGGGGCGGTATCATCCGCAAGATCAACTTCGCAGACCGCGAAGCGATCCAGGACCCAACGCATGAAACCGTTGAGGGTCAGTCGATCGATCAGTACACTGTCCGCAAGCCGAAAGTCATCGAGACAAGATATGTCGGATCGGATGTCTACATGGGATCCTACACGATCTATCGTGAGCAGCTGAAGACCGCTTTTGAAAACGAAGCCAACTTCGGAAGCTTCATTACCGGCTTGATGACGCACTTTGCCAATGAAAGAAAGCAATGGCTGGAAAACCTGAAGAGGTCTCTGGTAGCCAATACCATCGCGGCGAAAGCTGACATCAATGATGCCGACTCCAATATTCACTTGCTCACCGAGTACAACGCACTGACGGGCTTATCCCTCACCGCCACGACCGTAATGCAGCCGGCTAACTACAAGCCATTCATGCAATGGGCTTATTCGAGAGTCAGTGAGGTCAGCCGCTTAATGTCTGAACGTTCAGAGCTCTTCCAGCAGAAGCTTACCGGATATCCGATCATGCGCCACACCGACGTGAGAGATCAGAGAGTCTATATGTCAGCCAAGTTCCTTGACTCCATGGACGCGATGGTCCTTGCCGACACATACCATGACAATTTCCTCAGATATGCAGATGTTGAAGCTGTCACCTACTGGCAGGCGATCCGTAATCCGCTGCAGGTCAGCGCGACTCCGGTCTATATCGATGCAGCAGGTGCAGTCAAGACAGGCGAAGCCCAGACGCTGAACAATGTCATCGGCGTCATGTTTGACCGTGACGCTATGGGCTACAACATCTACAACGATGTCATCGAGACAAGCCCATACAACGCAAAAGGTCAGTATTACAACATGTTCGCGCACATGGATGTCCAGCTGCAGAATGACCTGACCGAGAAGGCTGTAGTCTTCTATCTCGATTAGGAAGCATCCTCCTCTTTTATTCGGGAGCTCTTGATCGGGCTCCCCATTTTATTATTTAGGAGGTAATCATGTTCAACATCAAGTTATATACATTCAACAAGCGACCGAATTCAACGAAGCAGCCTCTGGCAACGACACCGAATCAGACGATACCGTGCGTAATGAAGTCCGTCTCTTCGATCCTGACACCTCTGATCGAGATCACCGATCCGAAGGGCAACAATGCCATTCCAAAATATAACTACGCCTATATCGCTGATTTTGACCGTTATTATTTCATCGAAGACATCCGCTTCGACATCGGTGTCTGGACTCTGTGGTTACGATGCGATGTTCTGGCAAGCTTTCAGGATGACATCCTCAACAGCAGACAGTATGTCCTGCGTTCGAGCAGCAACTTCAATCCGGATCTGGTCGACACCTTATACAACACTTACATCAACAGTGTGAACTGTTATGAAGAAGAGGAATATCTTCCGGATGTTGTCAGTGTCATGAATAAATCCTCGGGAGCATGGGAGTCGTATCCGTATTTCAACAGATCAATGTCAGAAGGTGCTTTTTGCATAGGTCTTGTGGGAAATAACACGTCAGGTGTCAGCTATTACATCATGCCGTCCAATTCCTTCCGATCACTGCTGCTGAATGCTTTCAACACTATTCCGTCTGATATTGGATCGGATACATCCAACTTTGTCGGAAAGGCTCTGGCAAACTATCTGCAGTATGTGACTTATTGCCGATGGTTCCCGAATCTTCCGATCTCAGCGAATCTGGGGCCGATGGTGCGTACAGTTTATTTCGGAGGTCAGCCGGTAGAGGTCACAGGGACTACTGACACGTTCTGCTATCAGGTCAACACGAATATGGTAGATCACTTCGTGATCACGATGAATCTTCCAAGACATCCGCAGGCGGCATCATATCCTTATATGGCGCTGTCTCCATTCTCTGAGTATTCCCTGTACTTCCAGCCGTTCGGCACGATCCCGCTTGACTCCGCGAAAATCTATCACTCCCGTCAGATCGAGGTGCACTGGTTTGTCGACTACTGCACAGGGGCATGTGACCTGCAGATCAAGGCTGTGAGCAACGATCTGGACGACAATCCGCTCGTTTATACGGATAACACGCAGATCGGTGTCAACATCCCGATCTCCAATCTGGTCATGGACTGGAAGGTCGGCATGGGCATGGCAGCACTTTCATGGATCAAGTCGATCGCTCCGAATGACTATGCTTCCCGGAATATGACAGGCGGTGTTCAGAAATGGCAGCCGAATGAGGTGCAGAAGTCTATCCAGAGCACTCCTGATCAGAATGTCTCTATGACTGACACGATCATGAACACGCTGGGTGCCACGATGGGACAGATCTCCACGAAGGGATCCAGCGACAGCTTCCTTGCCTATAACATGGGAAAACCGTTCACCTTTGCCTATTTCATGGAGCAGACCGCGCATATGCCGGAGCTCTTCGGTCAGCCGTGCTGCAGGGCTCTGAGACTGGACAATCAGTCAGGCTTCGTGCTCTGTGAAAATGCTTCTGTTGAATACTCGATCGGCAATCCGACTGTGGACGAGCAGAACGCCGTCATCAGCATGCTCAATTCGGGGATATTCGTTGACTGATGGCATTCACTCCGCTACTGACATCGCAGCCGATCAGCTATGCTGCAGCACGTACCAATTACCGCAACAGCGCCAGAGAGAGTCTTGCAGGCGGTACGCCGGTATTCTTTGTACCAAGCGGATACGGTCTGAATGATTACGGATACGGAGGGCCAAGATATAAGTATGGATATACCTATGTCAACTGTCCTTCGCCCCAGTATAACTACAACGGCAACTGTACATGGTGGTGCTGGGGACGTCTCAATGAAACGATGGGGACGTATCTGCCGAATTACGGAGATGCAAAGAACTGGTATTCAAGTTATACCGGAAGCAAGGACACAGATGCTTCAAACATCCAGCCGGGAGATATCATAGTACTCACCGACTCTGATGCAGGGCATGTCATGTTCGTTGAGCAGGTATCCGGCAGTACAGTGCATATTTCACAGTCTGCCTACTCATCCAGATCGATCTGGATCGGCAAGTCCTGTCTGACTACTACTTTCAGCAAATCGGCAATAACCGCAGGAGCCAGCCTTGATATATACAAGGATCTCGACTACGCATACTATTGCGAAGTGGTAGGCGTTATCCATACCGGAGGATCCTCACCGGGTCCCGGTCCGACTCCGTCTGAAGATCTCGACATCTCGATCTCACCGTCATCCTACAGCGTGACGATGCGCTCAGACGCCGACTATGTCGATTTCACTTACAACATTACGGTCACCGGTGTTCCTGCAGGTCAGACAGTATCAGGCGGCAACACATATCCAGGATTAAGCCGTGTACAGAACACAGGCTGGTCCTACACCGATTACACTGTTTCCGGCACGACATACCGGAGAGCTACCAAAACACAGACGCTTCGCTACTATCGTGAGCATTCATATGCCTACACCATAACAAAGCATATGTACTACAATATGTCGTTCTCTACAGGAACGATCAGCACCGACACGCCGATGTACATCAATGTACAGGCAAAACCAAGTAACAATAACGCGCTCTATTACTGGATAAAGAAAAGAAAGAGAGGTCGAATCAATGGCTGGATCTGTTAGAATACCGGCAATGTACGATACCATAAACCTGTATAACGCCGGTCTGAGACCTTCCTCTGTTCATACAAAGAACACAGGTCTCTATAACTACTACTTTAACCGCTTATTTACAAAAGCCCTGTCTGTCCTAAAATGGGAAGGCATCCCCGACACATGGTCTATGGAGTTCTTCCAGTATGTACTCTTTGGATACGGCTTCATGGCGATTTTCAAAACTCCGGAGTATGGTGTCATTCCGCAGAACTGTACGCTGTCAGACACACATACCATCTTCTATCAGCCGAAGAGAGTCATCGTCACCAATCCTGTGCTTCCCTCATCGCTGGAGCTTGAAGTCGGGAAGGATTGCGAGCTTCTCCGTCTTTCCCCGGACTACCGGGGAATTACAGAGATCGTGAGCTTCTACGCCGACATGCTGGCGGTAGCGAGCGAAACGGCAGCTGTTAATCTGCTCAACTCCAGAGCGAGCTTCGTCTTTTTCGCACAGAATAAGGCAGCCGCGGAGACATATAAAAAGATGTATGACACGCTGGCTTCCGGTGATCCGTTCGCCGTCATTGACAAGAACCTGCTGAACGAAGACGGCTCCCATAATTGGGAATGGATGCAGCAGAATGTCGGACAGAATTACATCGTGACGGATATCCTGAACGATCTGAAGACGATCGAGGACCGCTATAACACTAAGATCGGCATCCCGAACGCCAACACGCAGAAGCGTGAAAGGCTCATCACATCGGAAGTCGAATCCAACGATGTTGATACCCAGTGCATGGTCGATGTCTGGCTCGATACGCTGGACAGAGATCTTGAAAAGATCAACGAGCGTTATGATCTGAACATCTCGGTATCATACCGCTATGAAGCAAAGGAGGTCAGCGCAGATGATAACGAAAGCGACTCTGTCGATACTGGGGCTTTATAATTTTGACCCGACCATTTTCGATGATTTTGCTCTTCCGGAAGTCATCACCAGCAAGATGAATGAGCATCTTGTATATGAAAACATTCTCCTTGAATACGCAGAGCTGGAGGTCCTGTATCCGGATCCAACTATCATGAAGCAGGCGATCGCTGTCTGGTCACAGTCACGCTTCCACGCTTGGACAAGGATGGCAGATGTCCTTTATGAGAATTACGATCCGTTCATCAACATCAACAGAGATGAACGCAGAGAGATCACCCAGACGCGAGATCTTGCATCATCAGGCGAAGCTGAAAATAAAGTCAGCGCATGGAACGATACGACATATTCAGACCGATCCAAGACAGGAACATCGTCAACTGACACCGGGACGATCAGCACGGTCGAGACCTTCCATGTTGAAGGCGATTCGGCCATCACTGATGCTCAGGACGTACTGAAAAAGGAGATGGAAGTGCGCATAGCTTATGATCTTATAGACATCATTGTAAGAGAATTCAAGGATCGTTTCTTACTTCAAATATACTAAGGAGGACAATTATGCCAAAGAAAAAGAAAACCGCTCAGACAGAGCCTGTGATCGTCTCAGAAGAGAGCAAGACAGCAGTCATCAATTTCGGTGACCGCACACTCACGATCAGGATCAGCGACTACGATGTCAAAGGCAAAGTAACGCTGAAGACAGGCGAAGACTTTTACTTCTCAGGATCACTGATGTAGGAGGTGTGATATGGCATTATACGACGATTTTCCATATACCAATTTTCACTCACTGAATCTCGACTGGATCGTGAGAAAACTATCAGAGCTCGAAAACGGTGAGAGCTCAGAAGATTCCTCATCGACAGCAACACTGGCGCGTAATCTGACCGGCAATTATCCGTATACGAATTTTCATGCACTCAATCTTGACTGGATCATCAGGTCGATGTTCGAGCTTGAATCCGGTTTTGAAACAGTTGAGAATGAATGGCAAGGTCTGAGAGCCGCAGGTCTGCTGAATGATGAGGTGAAAAATGCAATACTGCAATGCTTTCAGAATGTAGCATGGGTCAATGATCACGGACAGCAGTATTACAATGCGCTGCGTGATCTGTTTTTCCCTCCGGTAATAGTAGATACGCTGACGGCAGTTCTCGATCAGGGTGAAAGGGTATTCCATACAGGTGAAGACGTAAATGTCATCAAAAATTATCTGACAGTAACTGCAAAACTGACTGATGGTACACTGATCACAGTACCGACAACTCAATACATTCTGACAGGATCCTTATCACAGGATGGACCAAACATCATCGTTGTAAGTTATATGAACGCATCAACGACGATCACGGTCAATGCGGTAGCTGTCAGTCTTGTATCGATCAGTGCCGTCTATACGCAGAGTGGAACAGTATACATCACGGACACATTGAACAGCTTAAAGAGTGATTTGGTTGTTACGGCTACTTATGACGATTCTTCGACCGCAACAGTACCAGACACGGATTACACCTTGAGCGGAACGCTTGAGGTTGGAACTTCAACGATTACGGTTACATATGAAGGATTAACTACTACGTTCAATGTGACGGTAAGTGCAGGTTGGGCATATACTCCATCGATGGGTCTGCTCAAAAATCAGCCCTTCATTGACAACTTCACGCAAGGTACTCTGAACTGGACAGAAGAAGTTATTGATGATTATCTGCATATTACTTCTCCTGCAAACACAGGTGAAAGTACGAACCAAGCTTTGCGATTCATTCCTCAAACATTTGCAGGAACGAAAGCAAGTATCAAGGTTCAAATCAGAGTAAACGATATATCTTATACAGCAACAGACAATAATTCTTTACTTGGCAATATGAGATTCAGACTAAGTAACGGCACAGGCGGAGCACAAGTCGGCTTCTGTAGAAATCAAGACGCAACAGGAGACATAATAATCAGATATATGGTCGGCAGCACTGCTACTCCTCTTACTAGCTATCCTCTATCGGCAGGATGGCATACGATCGAAGCCATTGTCGAAAATGAAAAACAAACGATTAAACTTGATGATGTGGAGGTTGTATCTAATGCCAACTTGTCTACTTCTTACACAACGGCAAATGTATTGTATTTGTTTGGAACTACCAGATATGGAAACCCTCTCAATGTTGATATCAAATTGATTGAATATGTGGAAGAGTAATCATGATTTACGATATACAAGGTAATACGTCGGTTTCAGCATTCGATATTGAAGGTGATGAATTGAACCGTGCCTATGATACAGATGGTGATATTGTCTTCCAAAGAGATTTTGACATAAAAGTCATGTCATATAATGTTGGTCAATGGTATATCGGCAACAGTCATCCTGTGCCTGCCAGCAAAGATGAAGCATACTATAATCTGCAAAACGGAATGATCCAAAGGGCGGATGCAGACATTCTTTGCATATGCGAATACTTGGATGCTTTCAGTACAAGCGGAAGAACGGCTTTACCGTTGTTACAACAATATTACCCATATATTGAAACAAGGGAAGGTTCAAGCGGTTATATGGGCAGAGCGATATGCTCAAAATATCCTATAACAAACTTTGTACATCATGCTTTCAAAAAAGGCGGAAGATACTATGATTCATGCACCGTGACAATCAATCAGATCCCTGTTACTGTAATCGTTACACATCTTGAATATGCGTCTGATGATTCGGGACGTATAGCGCAATTAAACGAACTTATTTCATATCTTCTTACACTTGATAAATTCATCTGCTTCGGCGATTATAATATGCTGGACTGCAAGTCAACGAGCGGAGCAGATTATCAAACAATGATGTTGCCTTTACTTAATGCAGGATTCCATTGTGCAAACTGTACTGATTTTGGTTTCCTTGAAACATACTCAGACCAACCAACAGGCACATATACGGGATGTCTTGATAACATAGTTACTTCATCCAACATTACAATCACAGATGCCTATGTTGATGAAACTAAACTGAACGATGGCATTTCGGATAAAACAG
>Ga0326513_10003970_pt1 | contig 10652 bp, 12 predicted proteins | sample 2_2465_0518_D_FD_203654 | JGI IMG/M metagenome (GOLD analysis project Ga0326513, IMG submission 203654) | Bovine rumen microbial communities from UC Davis, California, United States - 2_2465_0518 | ecosystem: Host-associated > Mammals > Digestive system > Stomach > Rumen | place: USA... | reverse complement strand
CCTGCCTCCGGGCAGAAGGTCCACGTCAAGAAGGAGATCACAAACAAGAGAGCCAGTGCGAGCACCGGCACCTATCTTGTGTTCCTTTTCAGCCCCGGCGTGAAGCTGACTGTGACCAATGTCCAGGTATACGACGACCGCGATGATTACCTGGGGACGGTCAGCTCCTACATCAACCAGACAGCAAGCGAGATCGAGCTGTCTGTCCAGGAGCTGGCGATCCATCAGTATATTGATCCGTTTATCTATACTGATACGACTACGGATTATTCGTGGAGATATCACACCGGCTTTACTGAGGACGGTTATGTACTGACCACAGGAGAGCATAACGGCCACCAGTGCCTGATCATCGACGGCACCAACGTCACAGATCCGACGGGCCCCTGGAACGCTCAGCTGTACCGCCGGATTAACTACGGAGGGTCGGCAGGAAGTCAGGTCCCGTTTAAGTTCACGATCGAGTCGAGCATCGACATAGCAGCCACCTCCACCTGGTACGTGGCAGCGATGTCCTTCCCGACGTCGCAGAACGGATCGACCTCTTATCCGTATTCAATGCCGGCGATGACGGCGAACACTCCAAAGACTCTGACGCTGCCGTTCACGGTTCCCTCGAGCGTATATTACGGCGGCGTTTCGACGTCCAGCGCGGTCCTGTTCGGCTATCCTGGCGCGATCATTTACATCTACGACGGATCAATCCAGACGACAGAGCAGGACTTCGCAGAGAGCACGTTCACGATGTCGACCTCTGGCATCAGCACCAAAGTCGCCCGGAACGGCGTGATCAGTGCCATTAACCAGAGCGCGGAACAGGTACAGATCCAGGCGAACAAGATCGATTTGGTCGGTGCTGTGTACGTCACGGACGACGAGAACGATCCCCTGCTTAAAGTCTACTGGGAAGATCCCGACGAGGAAGGCTCGACGACCATAAACGGCGGCTCGATCGTCTTGGTGAATGACGACGTTTCCCTCTCTAAGGACAGATACGCTTACCTGGGCAACGGAGAGTTGCAGCTGGCCAACTACAACTTGGCAGATCCGACCGGACTGTCCGGGGAGACACGCTGGTGGCTCAGCCTGTCTGGCGATCTGATTCAGCTCTGGGAACGGGACTTCACCGATAACGACGGTTCATATACCGAAACCAAATGGTTCGATACCAATTTCTCAGATCCGAGGCTCCCGACATTCAAGTTCCGGGGCAACTCGTATCTGATCAACGGCGCGGACCCGATTTCTAACTATAACTGGTCACTGGGCGGCTCGAATTGCTGGTACAACGTTCCGGTGCACTTCCTTAAAGCTGTGTACAACAGCGGCGGAGGCGTGCAGTTCACCTCTGACCGGCGCAAAAAGAACACCATCAAGGACCTGGCTAAGAAGGCCGCGAAAAAGTTCATCATGGCGCTCCGACCGAGGTCCTTCAAGTATAACGAGGGCGAGAGCGGACGCCTGCACCATGGCTTTATTGCTCAGGAGCTCCACGATGCCATGGAAGGCAGGGACTGGGGCGTATGGTGCGAGGATAAGGACGGAGACCGCGAGCAATCGATCCGTCCGGACGAGATCATCGCCGATCTGGTCAGCGTAGTACAGCAACACGAGGAGGAGATCGCCGTCCTCCGTGAGAAATTACAGGCGATGGAAGGAGACGGAAAATAATGGTTCCCTACAGAGAGATAACAATCGACCTGGTCCCGCATCCGATGCCTCCGGAGCCCCTGCTGACCGCCAGCCAGTACGACAACGGCCGGCCGGTGAAGGTCACCGTGCAGTACAACGGCGAGGACTTCGATCTCACCGGCATGACTGCGCAGATCTCGGTCCGCAAGCCCTCCGGCAAGGTCGTGATCGCGAACGCCGCAGAGGTCACCGGGAGCACCGTGATCTTTAACCTGATCACCCAGATGACGGCCGAGTACGGCATGATCCCCACGGAGATCTCCCTGACCGGACAGAATCAGGACCCGATCGGGACGGCCAACTGGATCACCTACGTCGAAAAGTCCCCGGCCTCCGGATCTCCTTCCGATACCTGGGTGCAGGATCTCGACGAGAAGGTCGAACAGGCCACCGAAGCGGCGGAAGCGGCAGAGGTCTCCGAGATCAACGCCGAGGCGTGGGCGGTCGGCGAGCGCGGCGGCGTGCCGGTGACGGAGCTTGATCCGACCTATCACAACAACTCCAAGTACTGGGCCGAGTACGCCGAGGAAGCTGTGCAGGACGTGACCGATCTCGTCGAGCGTGCTGAGACTGCTGCCGGAGCAGCTGCGGACAGCGCGACGGAGTCGGCAGGGTATGCGTCAGACTCTGCGGCGAGTGCTACGGCATCCGCCGGATCGGCAACGGAGTCGGCGGGTTATGCGACGCAGTCCTCCCAGTACGCGACCAACTCCGCCAACTCTGCGACCGCATCGGCGACCTCCGCCAGCGCATCGGCTCAGAGTGCCGGACAGAGTGCGGCGAGTGCTGCGGAGTCGGCGGGATACGCCACGTCCTCCGAGAACTATGCCGGGATCTCTGCCGGAGCAGCTGAGGCAGCAGGACAGAGTGCAACTGCGGCGGCAGGAAGTGCGACTACGGCAACGAATCAGGCCACAGCGGCGGCTGCTAGTGCTACAGAAGCATCCGGTTATGCTGATGATGCGGCTGACAGTGCGGCTGATGCGGCAGAGAGTGCGGCTACCTTCACGACAGACGATACCCTGTCCATTGCCGGTAAGGCGGCTGATGCTAAAGCGGCAGGCGATATGATTGCCGCAGTGCAGGCCGAGATCCCTGAACTGGATAACTGGCTGACTACTCCTGGTGCGGCGGCTGAAGCGAAGCATACCGGCGATAGAATCACGGAAGTAGAGGATGATGTCGCTGATTTAAAGAGCGCCTTGAGCGATCTCGGCTTATCTGTAGTCAACGGTTTACTTAATATCACATATGAGGAGGTGGCTTTATGAGTGCTGTCACGAAACCTATAGTGCTTGACGAAACCGTGCAAGCGCTTAATCACTTGATCTCTCACCAGAATGCCGCGATTGATCTGTTAGCGTCAGATAAAAGGGCATCACTGGTCACGGATGTTGCTACGGTTGCGGAACTTTGTAAAACAGGCGAGATCCTTGAGGTCATGGATTATGGCGATCAGATCGCTCCCGCATGGGCTGATGGTGAGACGAACTACAACCCTGCGTTTAACCTGTGCCACGAATCGGACGAAGAACTGGAAGATGGCGAGACGATTCATGGTGCATTCTGGGAGTGGGATAAGGTTCTTCCGTTCGGAGCGCAGTTTTCTCATCAGAGAGCCATCACGGCTCCAATGTTCAAGGTCAGCACAGCGCTGTCTGCGGCGGCGTATAACTTCCAGTTGGCAAGCGGAAAGTACTTGAACTTCACTCTCCCTACTGGCGGTGCGGCTGTTGGGTACTGGCTCGGATATACCGGATCAAAAATCTGTATCTATGATACAAACGGGCGGTATGTGGATAAGGTGAACGCCACCGAGGAGAATTCTGCTAAAGGCACAAGTCTCGGCTCTGCTCCGTCCTTTGCCGCAGGAGACTACTATTTCACCTTCGCATCGAATTGGGGCAGTAACGTAGTCGCGGGAGCGGCGGTCAGCTTTACTCTTCCGAACGCCGTGAATTTTGGTGAGCGCATCTGCGGTTGCTATGGAGCGCCTGACCAGAATCGTTCCAACTGGTGGGTTTATATCGTGACCGACAAGGGGGTTACCATCGGAGACGCGATCACCGTCAGCAACGCCACAACAGGGACGAACCTCGGCGTGATGGCATCACAGGAGCGAACCGCATCAGGGAGTTATTTCCTTAATTGCACTCAAGAAGTGGCCTATGGATATAATCGGTGGTTAGCATCAGCGCTTCGGCAGTGGCTCAATTCAGAAGCCGCCGCAAACGCCTGGTGGGAGGCATTCGATGCGCTTGATGTCAGACCAGATTATCTGTCTACCAAGAGCGGATTTTTGGCGGGATATGACGAATCGGTCAAGCGGCATTTCAAGGCGATCAAGGTTACAACGGTTGCTCAGAATGCGGACGGCAACGTCGATGATGTAACGTATGACAAAGTGTTCCTCTCCTCATTGGAACAGATGTATCGCGTGCCGCAGTTCGCGGGGAAAGAGGGAGAATACTGGGAATACTATAAACGCTTGCTAGGTCGCACTTCTCCCGCCCCTACGTCTCAGACGTATGCCAGGTTGATCAAATACGCATTGAACGCTCCTACATCTGCGCAGCACTGTTTTCGCCGTTCGGCTCCCCGCACCAACGCGGCCTACGTGTGGCTTGTCAACGCGTCAGGCCACGTGACCACGTACTACGCGAGTACCGCCCATAGGAGCGCCCCCAGCGTGTTTTTATCGGAGTAATCGGCTCAATCCCCGGCCGCACACTTGCGGCCGGGTTATGGAGATGCTATGAGTAGTGTGAGAAAGAATGAGCAGTCTCCGCACCGGTTCACTCTATTGGATGTTGCTCTGGAGTTATATGATCATACCACAACGGTCACGGCAAACCCTAAGATCTTCACTGACCAGAAGCTGACCGAACGTATCAACGAAGAGGCGGCGCTTGTGTATCACTGCTGTCGCACGGCGAACGAGGATCTGGATGCACGGAAACGTGATGAAGCGCTTATGCGGATTCAACTTGAGGAAGAAGCACTTAACCACTGCAAGTGGCTCAAGACCGACATCAAGTTGGCACAGCGCAAGCTGAAATTCCGGGCGAAAAAGGCGGTCGCATGGACGAAGAAAGTGAATCGCACGATGGAGATGATTAAGGCGTGGATCGTCACGGAAAAACGAAACTATAGAAATAATCATGGGCTGTAGGCTGTTATGCGCAGAACTGTTTTCGCCGTTCGGCTAACCGCAACAACGCGAACAACGTGTGGAATGTCAACACGTCAGGCAACGTGAACACGAACAACGCGAGTAACGCCAATAGGAGCGCCCCCAGCGTGAATATTAATGCGAACACATGGCCTACACATAGTGTGGGTGCAGAGCATAATCAATATACACGGAGCCGAATGCCCTGCCGAAAAAGGCTAAACAATACTGTCGTGATGCAAATATCCTGAGGGATAAGCGCTACGTACACGGCAGACAACATTCCTAATCCTATGGACATAGAAGAAGTAATAGGTGAGGATGCTCTGTATGAATCTCTAAATAAATGCTCAAAAGGCGTGAAGTGGAAAGGAACGGTCGCGTTTTATCGTCATAACTGGACGGATGAAATTCCAAAGCTATCCGAAGAACTACATGACGGAACTTACAAAGAGCACCGAGCGAAGTTTTTCACGGTGACCGAGCCTAAATATCGGGAGATCATGAGCATTCACTTTCGCGACAGAATCTATCAGCGCAGTTTGAATGATGTCGCGATTTATCCGCAAGTATCACAATCCTTCATCGCAGACAATTTCGCCTGTCAGAAAGGCAAAGGAACCGAAGCCGCCAGAGATAGGCTTGGAGATTTTCTGCGGCAGTACTATCGCAAATATGGTACTGACGGCTATGTACTCAAAATCGACATCAAAGGCTATTATCCGAATATGGATCACGAATACGCCGAAACGACGCTCCAGAAGTACCTAGACGATGAAACGTATCAAATGGCAGTTAAAGTGTTAGCTCGCTTGCCGGGTGATGTTGGCTATAATCCCGGGAGTCAGATTGTTCAGATTGTCGGCATAACCGCACTGGATCGTGTCGATCACTTTATCAAGGAGCGCTTAGGTATCAAATATTATATCCGCTATATGGACGATTTTATCCTGATACACCCTGACATGGAGTATCTGCAACACTGTCTGACCGAGATCGAAACCATGTTGTTCGATCAGAAAATGACGCGCAGTAAGGAGAAAACATTCATACAACGGATCACCGATCCAATAGAACATCTGGGTTTTGTCTATCGGCTTACCCGGACAGGAAAGGTGGTCATACTTGCCAGACCAGATAAGATCAAGCATGAGAAGAAAAAGGTCAAACGCATGGTAAATCTTGTCAAACAGGGCAAGCGGACAAAGCGTGATGTGGACGCTCATTTCAAGGCGTTCAAGGCCAGTGTGGCTTATGGTAACTCGCATCACTTGATTCACAACCTCAACGTCTGGTACAGAGGGTTGTGGAAAGGAGCAGACCAATGATTGAGCCGAGTATCATCATCAAGAAAAAAATGGAATTAGGCGAAGCGAAGGATATGGAAAACGCTCTCGCCAATGAAGAGTATCATCGCGTCAACATTGACGATATGATGAATGCTCTTGTGGAACTAGGCGAACTGTTTGCAGAACAGGATGATGCCCTTGTCGAACTTGCAGAACTGATTGCGGAGGGATAAGTTATGGCAAAGATTTACTACAACAGAATAAAGGCCGGGATCATGACGATTGACGATGTTCCTGAGAGATGGAGAGCGGCAGTCCAGAAGATGCTCGATGAGGATGATGAGTAATGCGGAAAGCTGTCGTAGTTGACGCTGACGATATCAAGAAGATCCTCGCTGAGAAGTTTGGCGTGGACGAGAAGAATATCATCAAGAGCCAGTATAGCTACACCGTCATTACAGACGAAGATCCTGAGTAATTGGACACTTTAAGTAAGCAACATCAACACGGGACAGTCCTCCGGGGCTGTCCCTTTTACGTGAGGTAAAAGACCAATGCCGGAGTATATCACCCGCGAGGAGCACGAGGCGGTGATCAGTCGGATCGACGCGGAAGACGCCAGACAGGATCACCGTCTCGAGAAACTGGAGGCGACCGTGGAGAACATTGCGAAGCTCACAATCGCAGTCGAGAAGCTGGCCATCTCGATGGACAAGATGGCAAAGGAGCAGGAGAAGATGACCACCAGGATCTCAAAGCTCGAAGCCGAGCCCGGCGAGAACTGGCACAAGGCGGTGTGGATCGTCCTGACTGCCCTGATCGGTGCGGCAGTCGGGTATTTCCTGCACTGAGGAGGGAAACATGGACAAGACAAAATTCTGGAAGGCTGCAACGATCAGAGCCGTCCGCACCATGGCAGAATGCGCACTGGCGTATATCGGCACGGCGACGATGCTCCATGAGGTTAACTGGCTCGGCGTGATCAGTTCCGCCGCGATGGGCGGCGTGGTCAGCATCCTCATGGCTATTGCGACAGGGCTCCCCGAGGCGTCCGGTGCGGGCCGTCCTTAACATGGTGCTGATCCACCTGGTGCTCGCTTTATACGTCATCTGGTGGATCGCGGAGGTGGTCGCATGGGCCATATTATCGATATTTCTCAATGGAATACGGTTGATAACTGGGATCTGGTCAAGGATTCGGTCGAGGCGGTGATCCTGCGGTGCGGGTACACGCTCAGCACGCAGAAGGATCTCCACGTCTGCGTCGATCAGCGTTATCCGGCATACAGAGCCGCCTGCGAGGCGCGTGGCATCCCGATCTCGCTGTACTACTTCACCAACGCCACAACGCCGCAGGAGGCTCAGATCGAGGCCTCGTATCTCGCCGGCGAGTGTCGGGACCTAAAAGGGTACACCCTGCCCGTTTTCGTCGATTCTGAGCGGGTCTCGGGCACGGGACGGGCGGACAACCTGATCAGGGAACAGAGGACGAAGTGCGTCCGGGCATTCTGCGCCGGTCTGCAGGCCGCGGGAGTGCCGGCGGGCATCTATGCGAGCGATTCGTGGATGACGGAGCAGCTGGACATGGACAAGCTCCCGTTCTCCCTCTGGGTCGCGGCGTGGGGAGCGAACCGGCCAAGACATGAGGATTACGTCCTCTGGCAATATTCCAACTCTGGAAGCATTCCGGGCATCAACGGCAGGGTGGATCTGTCCACACGGGACAGGCCGTGGCTGTCTGCCAAGGATCGCGTGATCGACTTAGAGATCTCTGAGGTCGGCTATCTGGAAAAGGCATCCGACGCGGATCTGTACTCCAAAAAGGCCAATGCCGGAAGCGTGAACTATACGAAGTATACCTCTGAGATGCACCGGCTCCAGCCGAGGAACATGGATCACCCTGCGGCATGGTGTGCTAGCTTCCAGTGCTGGGCGTTCGTGCAGATCCTCGGTCTGGATGGCGCCAAACGGGCGCTCTGCGGGGATATAGATGACTACTGTCCTAATCTGGTGATGCAGTTCAAAACTTCGGGCAGATGGTACAGCACGCCGGAGGTCGGCGACCTGGTATTCTTCGGGCAGAGTGGCGGGGAGCACGTCGGTCTGGTCTACCAGATCTCCGCGGGGATGATCCGGACCATCGAGGGCAACACCTCGAGCGGCTCCGGAGTCGTCGCCAACGGCGGCGGGGTGTGGTCAAAGAGTTACACGATCGGGCACAGCAGGATCGCAGGATATGGGCGTCCGGTGTATAATTGATTAAGGTCTTCCCGTGACTGAGGGAGCTGCTTTTTCTGTGGAGCAGCTCCCTCTATTTTTATGCCTATCTTTTTACATTTATATAAAATAAAGTGTTGACATACGTTTATATAAATGTTATAGTATTACCAGAGCAAGGGAAACACAAAGCAAGCGCACAGGAGGACGGAAAAGATGAAGAAGGTCATGGCAAGAGCGTGGGAGATCGCAAGGGCAGCAGCAACCATTTACGGCGAGAAGGCCAGCAGCTACATCGCGGAAGCACTTCGGATGGCGTGGGAAGAGGAGAAGGGCGAGACCAGAGAGCAGAAACTCGTCAAGCTCGGTTTCAAGCGCTGGCAGAAGAACGGCATGGATCGCTTCTATATCAATGCCACCACACTCGGACTCGAGTATACGACCTACAAGACCGGGAACGTCAGCTCCGCATGGTTCCGCGGTGACGCGATCAGCAACTGCGAGGCCCGCCGGATGCTCTCCGCAAAGACCTACATCGACGCGAAAGACTGGACGCTGCACTGTGATCACTATATCCTGCTCGACGCGGCGAAGGAACTCATGGCGCAGGCGATGTAATCACACCACAAAGAGAGGAGACCAAAATCATGAAGAGGATCATCAACGGCAAACGCTACGACACAGACACGGCGGAGGAACTTTACAGTTACAGTTACAGCAATCCCGGGGATTTCCACTATTTCCGCGAGACGCTTTACAGAAAACGCACCGGCGAGTTTTTCCTCTACGGCGTCGGTGGGCCTGCGAGCAAATACGCCCAGGCGGTTGACACAAACTCCTGGAGCGGCGGCGAGAGACTGATGCCGATCACTTACGAGGCCGCGCAGCAGTGGGCCGAGAAATACCTCACCGGCGACGAGTACGAGGAGATCTTCGGCGAGGTGGCAGAGGATGACAGCAGGACGACGCTGTCGATCTCCCTCCCGACCGCCACGGCCGAGTTGCTCAAGCGCATGGCCGGTGCCTCTGGCGAGAGCATGAGCGCGATCATCGACCGGCTGATCAGGGAAGCGTAAGAGGAAAAGAGGTCCGAAAGGGCCTCTTTTTGTGTGCCATTTTATGTGCCAATTTGGACGCCGAAAAGCTGTTTTCGGGTGTTTTCTGAGTGCGACTCAATGCGACCGAGTGCGACTGTGTGCGGTGGCTGAATGTATTATAAAACGTACCTTTTCTCTATACGCCGGGTGCCTGTATGCGATCCTGTGCGACAGTATGCGCCGCATCCGCAGAGAATATGATATACTACAAAACTATGCGGATTTACGCCGTTTCCCGGCATTGTATGCCAAATTATGTGCCAAAATCTACCGCGGACAGCTCCGCACTCTTAACCTCATCCAGCGCGTGCACGTAGATCTCCATGGTCATCGAGATTGACGCGTGTCCCATGATCTCCATCAGAACCCTCGGCTGCATATGGCTCTCCGCGCACCTGGTCGCGAAAGAATCCCTGAGCGCGTGCGACGTAATCGGCTTGATCCCTGCGGCCAGACAGGTCTTGCGCAGCTGGGCGTTTATCTCCTGAGGATTCGCCATGGTTCCGGTGGAGCTCGAGAAGATCCTGTCTGTCGTCCATCCCATGGCACTCCGGAGCTCCCGGGATCTCCTGATCGCGTCCTGCGCTTCCCGGTCGAGCGGGATGATCCGATTCCCGGCGGAGGACTTAGGGCTATCCCCGATCACGGTGCCCTCACCGGACCGCATGATCGTCCGGGTGCAATGCAGGCGGTCGCCAACGATATCACCGTCCACCAGTGCGATTGCCTCCCCGATCCGGAGCCCGGTGTGGAGCATGAGCAGATAGAGGTCGCGGTACAGGTCGCCGCGTGCGTCTGCGGCACGCAGGAGGGCGGCTGTCTCCTCTTTTGTGAGCGCACGGTGGGGTGCGGATTCGACGGGCTTTTTGGGGACGCGGAGGGCCTTTACGCCGTCTGCCGGGGATTTTGCGATCAGATCCTCCTGCACTGCGGACTTGAGGATCTGCTTGAGCGTCACGATCCGGAGGTTGATGCTCGACGGCTGTAGGGTCTCCTGCATGGCGTTGATCATATCCCGGATATGCTGAGCCCGGAGATCCCGGAGCCGGACGTCCGCGATCGGGTGCGACAGCATCCCGTTTATCTGGGTTACATATGCGAGAATCGTCGAGCCCTTCACGGTGCCTTTTGTCCCGTTCAGCCAGCGCCGGCAATACTCGCCCAGGGTGACGTCCCTCTGGCGCT
>Ga0326513_10003969_pt1 | contig 10654 bp, 12 predicted proteins | sample 2_2465_0518_D_FD_203654 | JGI IMG/M metagenome (GOLD analysis project Ga0326513, IMG submission 203654) | Bovine rumen microbial communities from UC Davis, California, United States - 2_2465_0518 | ecosystem: Host-associated > Mammals > Digestive system > Stomach > Rumen | place: USA... | reverse complement strand
CAGTATACCACCATGTTTCACGTTCAGTTTTTGTAAGTTGTCTAAACGTTTCATTCTCCCAACAATAATACGTATTTTCATCTTCATCGGTCGAATAAGGGATAACCGCCTAAGCTGTTTCTGCATCAATTTTCTAAATACTTAAAAGAGCACAATAATATTCCTATTTGGCGTTCATATAAATTGAATATAATTCTTGTAACTATTGATCAGTGTCTTCAATACCATAATGCACACGTCGAATCTAATAACTGATTTCTGTCTAAATTCCATTGCCCCATCGTAAAGTTGTTGGAATTTCAATATCTGATTTTAGTTCATAAATTCCACGTTCACCAATATCAATTTCTTGATCACCGTAATAAATTTTTGTATCAATCTCTGAAGCATTTACAAAATGATCATCACTACCAGTATGTTCAACATATGTCCAATATTTACGAGTACCATCATGCTCGGTGGTCATATATATTGTATCTGGCAAAATCAACTCTTGTCCAGTACGTACCGCAGCCCACTCATTAGCTGACATATAACCATTGGTTTGGAAAGTATTGATATTGCGCATATATGCTTCAAAAGAAGTTTTCAAATCTGCTTCAGTACCCATGTCAACAATATTATTACGTAGCATAAATCTCGCATGGTAAATGCGACCAATAGATTCACGCACATTGTTGTGCATAGATAAAAATTCTTCAACATTTACACTGCCAAGAGGGTCAAGAGCCACATCAACAACAGAGAGATCAGAAATATAATCATACGATGTTTTTACATCTGCTAAAACACCAATTGTTACAAAACCGCCGCCACCAGCTTGTAAATATGACAACAAACTATCGCCAGATAAAAAATATAAACCATATTCTGGTTCATCATATGTTGCTTCATAAATACCTGTCGCACCAATAGCAAAGGTTTTATCACCTAAAGTAAATTGTGAACCTGGAGCTACATCTTCAAACTTGATATAACGAGCACCTGCTCCTGCAAGCAAGTCTTTCGTTTTCATCTGTAAAATAGCAGCCTGTTGTCTATCTTCAAGATTTTCATGAGTCTATTTAACTATCAAATCTGTGAGGGTCTAAGCTAGCGATATAGTCCCAAACTGAAGAGTAGTGTTCACTATTGGTGCTTCCGCGAAAAAATTGTAACTCGCTAAATTTTCCATGGTGTAATCATCAATTTCATCTGCTGTGCAATTGAATGTATGAAGCATGCGGCCAATGCTATCATTTGGTGATAAACTAATATTATGTAGTCTAACAATATAGTTGCCTTCAGCAGGAGATCTAAATAGTTTAGGCTCGCCATTGTTCAACCATTCCAAAACAGTCAATTTGAATTGACGTTCATAAAACATATTCTGGTCAGTTAGATCAGTCGTATCTTCCCAAGTTACATCCATGCCCAGTTCATCTTGTCGAGACATGAAATACTCGTCGTTATCAGATAGATAAGATAATAAACCAGAAATAGGAAATTCTTTATATTCAATAATACCATTTCTGAAAAAGAATGGATATTTTGCACCAAGAGTATTTTTCTTTGTTTCAGATACAACTGCTTTGAAAGATGTAACTCTAGGATTGAAACGCACTTTTAGTTGGCGCTTACCATCATATAAGAACAAATCTTCAAACTGTGCATCAATCTGTGGACTGCATAAACGAGTAGAATAAAGTCCATATGAATTGTACTGTTGAATTGCATACTCATATGTTACACCATGTTCTACAGAAAAATCTTTATAAACAAAAGAAGAAGGAACTTTTCCATAAAGTTGGAAATCCTGTAAATGCGTCCATAACGTAAAGTTGCTCTTGGAATCTGTGCGGCTAAGGGTGAACTGCCCAACGACAGATTCCTCCTGATATACTGGAGCCAATTCACCTTCAGTTTCTTCAGTCCATTTAGAGCGTTGTTCTAAGTCTGGATCAAGTCCCCAGAATTGCACCCGCAAGAAACCATTATCATAATCGCGAGTCACTTTGACTTTAGCTTCTACATTCATCGGAATTGATTCGGTGTTTACTAAAACATATGCAGGACTAGAAACTTCCAATTCATTATTAGTTATAACGCTGTATTGAATACTATATTTTGCGCCACTATCCATTTCATACTGCATATTATAACTATCAGTAGATTCATAAGGATTATCAACACGATCATCGGTAGTGCTATCATGAATAATCCATCCTGAGCTTTCTACCGTTTCATTGGTAAGTAAATTTACAATATCAAATTTATATTGGTAGGCTCTTTCAGTATAATCACTGTTATGATAGACGCCTACATAGTATTGACGATCGAGATTAGCAGTTCCCGCAGTTAGATTCTAAATTGACAAAGTAGGCTCATTAGTATATTTCGCCACACCAACAGTAGAGTAATAACCAATTATATTATCAATGCCTACATATGCTAACTATAGCTTATAATACTCTCCTATCACCATCTTGCGGCGTACCTATTGCGCACGCGCTTCATATGAAGTTGCGGCGTAAGTACCATTTAGCGCAGGTAATGCAAAAATAACTTGTTTAGTTCCTGCTTTAGGATCCCAATTATCACTATCAAGAATACCAATTTCTGTATCAGTAAGTCCATTACGAATACGTAATTTGAATGACTTTACAACACTAGTAGAAACTGCTTTATTCATGATAAAGGGGACCTTGATCAACAAGGTCCCCGTTGCATCACCATAATATGATGGAAGAGTACCATTGACTGTAGGCGGGTATAATCTCGCCATTATAGTCAAGCCTCCTCGTCAATAATAATTTCCAATGCGGCAAGCTGCTTTGGAGTAAACTCAAGAGTTTCAAGCAATGAAGCTGGGATTTTGCGCAAATCTACATTAGTAGTAAATTTATTCAATTCCTCTCTGGCTTCACGACATTCTTGCTCAAGACCTTCTTTGATTCGATATACTCCTGGCTGTTCAGTAATAAATTCACCAGTCTCTTCATTGACCTGAAGATATTTCTGTGCAAATGCACGCTCTTGATCAATATAAAACTTAGTTTCCTGCTCAAGAACAGCCATATTCTTTGCAAAGATCAAACTAAGTTTAAAAGGAAGCTTTTGTTCCTTAAGTTCATTTAAAGCTTCAGTTAAATCAGACATCTGATTGAAATTTAAATCCATGTTCATAACTCCTTTTTCTCGTGTTATTATGGTTCAGAAGACACGTCGCTCCAATCAATACTTGCGCTGCTAACTCCAGTGTAATAAGTACCAGCATCAATGGAACTACCACCACGATACCGCGTATAAGGACCACTAGAATAAGTAGTTCCATCGGTAGTTGTAAAAGATGAATATGTACTTGATGACATACCAGATCGTGCAACATTAGTAATAGTAATTGATCCGGTCGCTCCACCACCACGAATCTTTGCTTTAGCCTTAGCATGAGCAATAGCTGCAGCCCAACCAGCCTTATACACAGAGGTTACATCAATAGAAGCACCAGTAGAACCCAATGTAACTTTTTTCTCATCAACATTTACTGACAATGCTTCGGTATCATAGTCATTTGAAGTTTCATCGGAGTGAGTAATATGTACGTGTACTTTACTTGAATCGGCCGATAATGCTTCAATTGCAGCTGTCTTGATATCACGAGCTTTATACCAAGCAGTATCGGCCATATTAAAATTTGCAGTACCTGTTGCACCCGCAATTTTAATAGTTAGTTTAATTTTTCCGCCATCAGCATCTAAAGATACATCGCCACTACTAAAAATAGTTTGTTTAGCTGAACCAGCATCATTACTATTAGGTTTACCAATAGTAATCGCGCCATTGCTCATCTCTAAATCATGTCGATGTGTACGACCTGCGGCCCACCAGTTTTCAGTCGATAAAACTGTACCATTTTTCTTTGTGGCATCAATTTTGAATAAGTTGACACCAGGTTCAGCAAATACTGATACGCTATATTTAATATCAGTAATTGTCTCTTGCAATGCTGCTGTTGCTGTATCTGCTGCAGCTTGTGCGTCAGAAGCAGCCTATGCAGCATCATGAATACCTTGTTCTGCTTTAGTTAAAGCTTCATGAGCAGTATTATTAACTGTAACAATACGCGCGCTCAATTTATCTTTAATATCTTGAACCCATGGCTAAGTCGCAACTAATTTTTTATTCATGTAAATAGATTGTTTACCATAAATTTCATTAGCTACTACTGAATCACCATGTAAATTCCAATTCTCTAAAAATCCCGCATTTGAAGTAGTTGGACGTAAAACCACTACAACAGTAGAAGATGGATTAGTATTATCATCATCGGCAGTTTCGGTCCCAACGAATGTTGTGAATCCATGATGATCATATTGCTCAGATGCAATTTTTAGATATTGTCCACTATATGTCTTAGATAAATAACCACCATCTTGTCCTAGCGTGATACCAAAGTTCCAATCTGTAGACGCTACTGGGAATGCGCTAGAACCTCCAGCATGAGCTAACTGATTATTGATAGTATTAATCTAAGAATTATATTGTGCAATTAACGCATTTTGTTGAGTAACCGTATCTTGCCATCCTTGATAAGTTGATGCTGATACTTCAGTAACCTCTTGTGTACCAGGATTTTGACCAGAAGTTGCACGTTTTATAATTTTCCCACTTGTGGTGGTAAGTGCTGATACCGGAATTACAACATTCATGTAATTATCCATGGTAACATTATAACTAGATTGCAAAATACTTGGTGAAGTACCGCCAGAACCAAATCTACTAGTAGCTTGTGTGCTTTTGGTATAATATTGCATGCCACTAACTAAACTCTCGGATAATGACCAACTAGTTTCAACCTATCCATCCATATTCACTGACTGAGATGGGACTAAATGGAATTCTATCGTAGTTTGGCTACCAGTTGCATTAATATTCGCCTAAGCAGTATCACGTTTAGTTTCAGCTATTGTGAGACTATTTTGTAATTGTGCGCGTTGAGCTAAAAGTGTTTCTGTATCTGTGCTGCTAGGATCACTTGTGCCGCCAATACCACGCATATCATACCAAGTATAAGACAAGGTATCAATAGTATCTGGACCACTAATAACATATGCCATACTTGTCTATGCATCTGCGCTAATGCTACTTAGATAAAAACCATTGATACCAACAGTAGCTTGACGAGTAAATTCACCCAACAGCACTCGCGGCATTGCAGTAGTACCATCTAAAATAATGTTACCATGCGCAATAGTGATTTTACCAGCGCTATCTAGCTCAATGATTGGTGACATCACAGTCGTAACTGTTGTACCATCTTGACTAATTACATTAAGTGGTCCATAAGTGCCAAGTTTATCAGCATAAATGCCCCAGCCACCGATTACACCACGTGAACTAAATAATGTTCCATCAGGTCTAACACCAAATTTAATTGAGTCTTCACCTGCGGAAATAGCAAAACCGCCATAAGTATTAGTATAAATTTCATCTTCGATAATTGGTACTAAAGGTCCACGCGGTCTATCATCGCCAGGTAACCCAGTACCATTAGGTAGGACAATTAAATTATCAATATCTCCTGCTAAATCAACCCAATCCGCAGGATTAGAGGGCGCTTCCGGATCACCTAAGAATATTATAGCAGAATTATTTTTCTATGTCAAACCATAATCGGTGATATACCATGGCTGTGAATGACCAATTTTACCTGCCCGCGCAGTCATATAACCACGCCAATTTACACTAAATAATGGATCATCATCAGGATAATGACCTGCAAAAATTGCATAACGATGTTCATCATCTTGTGCATATAAACCTTGAATAATTTGATTATGTTTAAGAGTTTCTGCGGCAATTAGTTTTTGTAAATCTGCGCGGTGATCAATCAAAGCTGGATCAAAGAAATCAGGATAACGACGTTTCAAATCGCTCCATACTGACGCTGGAATACTATCATTTTCAATAGCCATGTTATATTGTTCAACCAACTGATCATAATAATCATTGAAATAAACATCATAACATGCGCGCCAACCATCAATAACACTTTGAATATAATCAGCAGTCAAAATTACATTATTCTAATAGGCTTGCCATAATGTAGTATATAAACCCTAAACAGAATGTTTATAATAGGTTAAGGATACAGATGGACTTGGTTCATATTCGCTCATATCAGTATTTGTAGAATTACCAGCTTTTAAACATAATAGTGGACGAGCCGTATAATAACCACCAGTTTGGAATGGCCCGCTTTTACTACCATCTTCTTCATAGTGATAATGATAAACAAAACGAACTCGTTCATCAGATAAGAAATATGTTTGAAGATTAGTGCGATCCCAAATCCATAATCTATATGATAAGTCATCAGCCTATAATCCCACTTGCTTCAAACATTCTTCCAAATATTCGGCAGCCCATTGGAAGCCCCAACCATAGTTCATATAATGTCGTGGGTCTAATTTGAATATTGCTGGGAAATATTCTCCAACCTCTTGAATAATTTGCCACAAAGTAGTTGCACGATTTTCTTTAGTCGTAGCATAACCTTTGATTTCTGTCAATTTATTACTAAAACGTAAATTTTCTTGATTGACTGCGGTAGCCAATGTTTGATCATCTGGGAAACTATTATAACCCAGATACATATAATGACTAGTGCTAATATCATTAGTTTGATGCTTTTGATATAAGCCATTATCACTAATCATCCAATTACCAATTTTACCATAGGTACTAACAATACCACCAGTCATCAAAATACCATTATTAGGGTCTACGATAAAATAGTCATTAGATGTATCTTCTAAAAATTTCTTAGACCAGAAAACACGTTCTTCTAACGTTTCAATAGTCGCATTTATAGGAGAACTACGTGGTGTTTGCGCATATAAGAAATATGGCGAATAGCCCATATAAGTAGCATCATTTACTTGTCCATCTGATCCATATAAAATTGGATCAAGATTCATATAACAAGTATGATCATAGTTACTAATCAACGCATAACGACCATCAAATTGAATTTGGCCCTTACCAGCTTTACCAATAAAACCAGTACCATCTGATCTAAAACCAAACATTTCAACGCCTGCGTTGAAACCATAAAGACCAACAATGTCAATAGAATTATTTCCATAGTCGGCCCAATCGCCCATAATGACACCAGTAAAACGGTTTTCAGAGTCTTTAGAACCAGCACTAACCATACGAGTCAAAAGAGCATTATGTTCGTCATCTAATGTTAAAGTTCCATCCCATGAATTTACAAGAGATGAACTATAAACATTGCGTGTAAATGCAATGGCTTGACGCACATAGCCAAGATCTTCTTCGTAACCAATCCAAGTATAATAGTCTGTATCCATGCCATTAGTCCAATACCATGAATCTTCAAGATCATCACTTGAATTCATATAAGGATCTAATGTATACTCTGTATACGATTTTACATATCGAGAAACACAACTATTTACTACTGTTTGAATTGCTTCTACAGCTTTTATGCGTTCATTGAAAGTTTCTTCATCTTCATCAGATTGTTGACTTGTAAAATATAAACGACGTGCTGAATTACTTGCCTGATCTAACTGTTCAGAAAAACTTCCGTAAGTTTCAGTGCTACTATAATTCAAATAGTCGATTGGACATTCACTATCTGTAGCCATCCAATTTACTGGATTTGCGGTAAGAGCGGCATTGATAGTAGAACTATAACTTGCTAATGAATAGTTATCATTATTATCAATCTATTTAGAACTAGTTGTCTATGCCTTTAATCGCAATTTTTCTGGAGGTTCTTTTGCATACCATTCATTAGAAATAGTATTGCGACCCCATTGCTTAAGTTCCCAGTCAGGATAACTATAAACAGGATTCTGAATACCTTCCCAGCGCAAGAATGGACTAGCTAAATAAACAGGTGAAGTACCATCCGCTTTGAATTCTACACGAGAAGGTAAAGAAAAGTTATAAGGATCAACTGTTAGATTTTTATTTTTTACGAGCATAAATGCACGCACATTACTAATAGGATAAGCTGCGGCATTTGCTACAGTAACTTTAAATATAGGCGGTGCACCATAAGACACACTATTCGTGTCACTGGCATCACGAATATAACCTGAAATACATGCGCCAGTATATGCGCCATAGCCCTCATGGTTATCTTCATAATTCCAATCGGAATTCTGCCAAGAGGAAGGGATGTCTTCTAAGGCGGTCTTTGTAATTAGAGTTGGTGAGAGCAATTGCCAAGTAAAAACAAATCCTGCGCTTTCTACTCTAGCGCCACTACTATCATGAACAGTAGCGTACAATACGAACTTATCTTGCGGTTGAAGCCCCAAAGTAGTTGGTGTACCTTGGTGAATCGCAACAGTAAATTCACTACCATCAGAACCAGATTCACCAAATGTCATTTCTTTGCTAGCATGATATGTTTTACCATGGTAATGCACATCAACTGCAATTGTATTATTTGTATATTGTAAATTCCAAGTATCTTTGATTCTAAATTTACGAGTAGTTTTTTGAGTAACTTCTACGGCTTTCGCACGCCAAGAACCGCTACTATTTTCTACAATATTAGGTACTAATGATTCAGATTTAGCATCTTCCGCATTCAAAGTATCAAAATGATCTAACATTGTATACTTCTCAGGGAATGACCATTCTACATCAAAAGTAGGATCATCATCTTCTAAGACTTGTAGTGGAACATACTCACTGCCCATATCACTACGAATCCATACTTGGATATAATAATCAATAGAACTATAAGTTCTATTATATTTATCACGAATTACTCTATTATTTTCATCATAAACAAAAAAGTCTTCACGTCCATCACTTGGAGTAATAGAATATCCTTCATTATTATCTTCCAAAACTGGACCACTCATACCATCTTCAGTATACCAATCAGCTTCAAGTATGCGCAAAATAATTTCATTATCGCCAACTAATTGTTCTGAAATAGTATGATCTACATTAGAAAATTCAAGAGTTTCACTTGTTACATGGCGCTTATCCCAAGTAACTGCGGCACGATAACGTTCATACGCCTGATCTGGATCAAGAGTAGCATTATACTCAAATGCATTGCGCAAACCACCAATACCACGAACGTCTAAAAGTTCATAATTAATACCTGCCCAAGTTTCTGGAGGATTAGCTCCATTTTGCTCAGCATTATATTTCTGATGGTACCAATAAATATCTGCACCATATTGATATAATTTTTCAGGCGTTTTTACAGTAACCCAAGTATCACCATCTTGATGAACCCAACAGAAACGTAATGTTTTATTATTAGTTACTGTAGAATCTGCGGCATTGCGTCCAAAAGACAAAGAATCATATGTATATAAAAATACTGTTTCTTCAGCAATTTCATCGGCTTCCATGCCAAGCAATACGCGCAATCCAGCCATCTTAATATTAGGATTGACTGGAATCAATTCACCACTATCAGTTGTTTGTTGCCAAGGAATGGCAGCACCATATTCATCTAAGAAATTATGATCTTGCCAGAAATATACTTGAATACCTTGAATATCATGGAAACGACTAATATCATATACAACCTATTGAGAATAAGTAGTATAATATGCATACGGATTGCCATAAAATTCATCACTGGAAAAAATAATTTCGTCTTCGATGGCTTGCGCAGGAGCAGTAGCAGTTGCTTTGAGACGGCCCTTTATTCTTACACGAATACCATAACTACCATCAATTGGTCTAAATCCGCCAAGATAAGTATTCCAAGAGGCTTCAATACCTAATTTTGTGCTAATAAAAGATGTCTCGTCATCTTTTACCCAAGACCAGATTAGATTCTGATTACGTTCATCGCCTTCGCGGCTATGATATTCAGTTTCAAGAGCATCATATTCAGCTTTTATTTGCTGTAATGGAATACGATATTTTTCTTCAATTTCTGCAACTAATTTATCATAATTAGCTTTCTGCTGATCATAAAAATTCTTACGATCTTGATAACGCTCTTGCATTTGCTCTTGAGTACCATAATTATAGTATTGAGCCCAAACCGCGCGCAACATAGACATGCGCATCGCAGTTGTAATTGACGTAGTGCCAATCATTTCAACTTTTTGTAAAGCGGCTTCGACTTCTCCAAGACTACGCTCTTGAATATTTGATTCACTATAAGTAACATCAAATAATGCACGGCACACATCAGGAGTGCTTAGAGTTACAGTAACATCAGCCGCTTCAGTTGCACCACTACTCAAAATAATTACAAAAGCAGAATTGAGCTTTATTTTTATATATTCTGCCGCAGTACCTTCACGACCAATGATCTGGCCTGTACTATCAAGAATACCGGCTACACTATTGTCAAATGTAGTCTTTGCCGCACTCAATTCAGCGGCTTTATCATTATATAATTGATTCCAACGAGTACGAATATCGGTAACTGTATCAATATATGTCTGATCATAATCTACATCAGAACCATGTGCAGGATGATTAGCAATATAATCACCAGTATATACAGTCGCGCCTGTTGCAGTCAAATCATCAAAAGTAATAAAATTATCAAGAGGCGCACGATAATTGAATGCAGTACCAACGCCTTCTGCGTCTACAACCTTGCGGCCAACGATAAATTTCTATTTAGAAAAATCACCTTGCGGCA
>Ga0326513_10003967_pt1 | contig 10656 bp, 7 predicted proteins | sample 2_2465_0518_D_FD_203654 | JGI IMG/M metagenome (GOLD analysis project Ga0326513, IMG submission 203654) | Bovine rumen microbial communities from UC Davis, California, United States - 2_2465_0518 | ecosystem: Host-associated > Mammals > Digestive system > Stomach > Rumen | place: USA: California... | reverse complement strand
TACTATTTGACAATTTGTTCGCAAAGCTCACCAAGCTTCGCAAGTTCCTATGTACTATTTATTTACTGTTCTTTTGTATGTACTATTTTCATATAGTCATAGCCGAAGATAAATAGTAAATATTTTTGGGAATAGTAAATAAATTGTAAATAGTACATAGTACATAGCTAAATAGTATATAACAAGATGTTTGAAAATCTATCAGAAAGACTTGAACGCTCGTTCAAGATACTCAAAGGTGAAGGTAAAATCACCGAAATCAATGTAGCAGAGACTCTCAAGGATGTGCGTCGTGCCCTCCTTGATGCCGATGTAAACTATAAGGTTGCGAAGACCTTTACCGACTCCGTAAAGAAGAAGGCTTTGGGTATGAACGTACTCACAGCCATCAAGCCTGGACAGCTCATGGTAAAGCTCGTGCATGATGAGCTTACCGAACTCATGGGCGGTCAGGCTACCGAACTCAGTTTGCAGCAGAAGCCTGCCGTGATTCTCATGGCAGGTCTCAATGGTGCTGGTAAGACAACAATGTCTGGTAAGCTCGCCCTCATGCTCAAGAACAAGATGCACCGCAAGCCACTTCTTGCAGCCTGCGATACATTCCGTCCAGCTGCTATGGAGCAGTTGCGCGTTCTTGCTGAGCAGGTTGAGGTACCTATTCATCTTGAGGAAGGTGCAAAGGATCCTATTGCAGTAGCAAAGAATGCCATTCAGCAGGCAAAGGCTGAGGGCTACGACGTGGTTATCGTCGATACTGCCGGCCGTCAGTCTATTGACGAGGAACTGATGCAGCAGATTCAGGACATCAAAGCTGCTGTCAATCCAGACGAGACTCTTCTCGTTGTCGATGCAATGACAGGTCAGGATGCCGTTAATACAGCTAAGGAGTTCAATGAGCGTCTTGAGATCAACGGTGTTATCCTCACCAAGCTCGATGGTGATACCCGTGGCGGTGCTGCTCTCTCTATCCGCAGCGTTGTTACAAAGCCTATCAAGTTCATCGGTACTGGTGAGAAGATGGAGGCTCTCGATGTATTCCATCCTGAGCGTATGGCTGACCGTATCCTCGGTATGGGTGACGTCGTTTCACTCGTAGAGCGTGCTCAGGAACAGTTCGACCTTGAAGAGGCAAAGAAACTTGAGAAGAAAATTCGTAAGAATCAGTTTGACTTCAATGACTTCCTCAACCAGATTCAGCAGATCAAGAAGATGGGTAATATCAAGGATCTCGCTGCAATGATTCCAGGTGTAGGCAAGGCTATCAAGGACGTAGAGATTGGTGATGATCCATTCAAGAATATCGAGGCTATCATCTATTCCATGACTCCTAAGGAGCGTCAGCATCCTGAGATTCTCAATCAGTCTCGCCGCAACCGTATCGCCAAGGGTTCTGGAACCAACGTACAGGAGGTTAACAAGCTCATCAAGCAGTTCGATCAGACTCGTAAGATGATGAAGATGGTTAGCGGTATGGGACCTGCTAAGATGGCCCAGATGGCTAAGATGATGAAGCAGCCACATTAATCTTTTATTTACTATTTGACGATTTACTATTTACTGTTTCATGCATTCCATCACAGATTGGAATAAATAGTACATCAACTCAAATAGTAAATAAATAGTACATTGTAAATAGCTAAATTGTAAATATATATGACATTAATCGACGGTAAAGCAACCGCAGCAGCTATCAAGGCTGAGATTGCAGAGGAAGTAAAGCAGATTGTTGCAGGTGGTGGTAAGCAGCCACACCTTGCTGCTGTTCTCGTTGGTCACGATGGTGGCTCTGAGACTTACGTTAAGAATAAGGTGCTCGCGTGCGAGGCTTGTGGATTCAAGTCAACATTGATTCGTTACGAGGCTGACATCACAGAGGAAGAACTCCTCAAGTGCGTTGACAAGCTCAACAACGATCCTGATGTTGACGGCTTCATCGTACAGCTCCCATTGCCAAAGCATATCAATGAGCAGAAGATAATCGAGGCTATCGACTACCGTAAGGATGTTGATGGTTTCCACCCAATCAACGTAGGCCGTATGGCAATCGGTCTTCCATGTTTCATCTCTGCCACACCACTTGGTATCGTAACACTTCTCAAACGCTACGGCATCGAGACATCAGGCAAGAAGTGCGTTGTGCTCGGCCGTTCTAACATCGTGGGCAAGCCTATGTCACAGCTCATGGTTCAGAAGCAGTATGGCGATGCTACCGTTACTGTATGCCACTCTCACTCTAAGGACCTCAAGAAAGAGTGTCGTGAGGCTGATATCATCATTGCAGCAATCGGTCAGCCAAACTTCGTTACAGCCGATATGGTGAAGGAAGGTGCTGTTATCGTTGATGTTGGCACTACACGTGTTCCTGATGCTACTCGCAAGAGCGGTTTCCGCCTCAATGGTGACGTGAAATTCGATGAGGTTGCACCAAAGTGTTCATTCATCACTCCTGTTCCTGGTGGCGTTGGTCCTATGACAATCTGTTCACTTATGAAGAATACCCTTGCTGCAGGCAAGAAGGAATATTATTCATAATAAGTACAATTGTATATAACAAGACAAATTGATTGAACGCAAAGACGCGAAGACGCAAAGAAAAAACTCTGTGTCTTTGCGTCTCTGCGTTTGAAAAAAATAAAGTATAAAGAGTAATGGTAAAGAGTGTTGGGCTTGTATGTTGCTCAACACTCTTTTCTCGTTATTACTTGTTACCTCCGTTAATCTTTGAGGTGAAGATGTCAGTCTTTGCTTCCCACTTTTCGATAGAGTACTTAACATCACCATAGCGAGATGAGTAGTTCACCACAATCTTATCATCATAGCCGGAACCATTGTAGTTCTGCACAGCATAGAACTCAGTAAGATATACCTCGCCGTCCTCAAACTCATAAACTGCATATACGCGGAAGTAACGGTCCAATATTCTGCCTAGGCTATTGCGAGTATATTGCCATGCATCGTCTCTTGTTCCTATTTCAGCTAACTTAGCCTTCAGCTGACCCTTTCTTGCATTATCAGGAGTAGGGTACTTCTTTTCTATGGCAGCCTTTACGCGAGCCATGAATTTCTTGTCTTCCCATGCCTGGCCTTCGAAAGCTTCGTATGATTTTACGGTATAGCTTGCAGGTACGATAGCCATTACTTTCTTGTCGGTTCCCGGCAGGATAAATGTAAGCATAGTCTCATTCTTCTTCAATGCGTAGTTCTCGTCGTATGCTATAACTTGTACCGTCTTTTTCTTTGCAGGAATAACATCCTTTACGGCATTCTTCAACAGTCCGAACTGTGCATTGGCAACTGTGTTGAAAGTGAACATGGCAAGGATTGCCATAAATGTGATTCTAATTGAATGTTTCATAAATGTGATTTTTTAATAGTGAATATTATTGTTTGTTAATCATCTTGATTTGCCTTGCGACCTCTTTCTTCACCTCTTCTTTCACCATATTACGCATACAGAGTAGTATTCGCATCTGTTCCTCTGTGTAACGCCGTGCTTCACGGTGTATAATGGTGTCCTTGTGGTCGTTAGGTTCCATATTCTGTTTCTTTATTTCCAAGTGATAACGTGTGAATAACATTCTCGCACGTCTCTGATTTCCGAGTGCAACGTGTGAAGCATCTCTCGCACGAGAGAAATAGTCAACGTCGGCTGCAAGCCGGTGGACGTCTCTGATTTCCGAGTGCAAAGGTACAATAGAAAACACTAAAGGCGTTGTGCAGAATCTGTCAAAACTTGTGCAGAATCTTCCACAACGCCTTTTGAGGCTGTTTTTTTCAAGGAAATAGTATAAAATAGAAAGTTGATGTTACATGGTAATGATTTAGCGTTATAATTCTTTAGTTACTCCTTTGCAGATACTCGCTTGGAGTGATACCGAAGAAACGTTTGAAAGCTCGTGTGAAGCTTGACTGATCGTCATAGCCACATTGTAGGGCTACCTCTAAAACTGTAAGTTCAGAATGCGTGTCGAACAAATGACGGGCTTTCTGCATGCGAATGTTGGTGATGTAACTTTGTGGCGTTTCGCCTGTCAGGGCTGACAGTCGGCGACGGAACTGCGAGGTACTCATGGCAAGAGCAGAAGCCAGTTCGTCCACGTTCACGCGATTGTCCTCCAACTGCTCGGTTATTGTGCTCATCGTCTTTGTCAGGAAATCCTTGTCCTGTTCTGATAGTACGTCATACGGATGACCGTTCTCATCGGTAGCCGTTAGGTTCTCGTAACGCTGTCGTAATTCGTCAAGAGTCATGCTGACCTCGCCAAGACGTTTGCGTTGTAAGGCCGTCAGCTTACGTTGGCGTATCACCAAGACTATAGCCACCAGAAGCAGTATGGTTCCTACAGTAACTATGTAGATGCGTGAACGGCGCACGGATGTGTTCTCCTCCTGCAACTCGTCAACACCGAATTCTGCATTATATTTTGCCAAAGTTTCAGCCGATGCGTTATTGTAAAGAGAGTCTTTGAGCAGATTGAAAGCCTCCAGTTCTATTCGCGCACTATCAGAGTTGAGTGTCCAAAGTGCCTGATAGAGTCCGTGACGTGCCTGCATCTCGTTATAGGGGTTATCCATGTTCCGGCATAGCTTGGCAGACTCACGAAAATATTCGGCAGCTCGCCTTTCTTGATTCTCTTTCTCCTTTGCACTTATGCCTTTGGCGTTACTCATATCGAGAAGGGCTTGTCCTGCCTTGTTCAGAGAGATAGCCAGCGACTGGTAATTGCCTGTTCTTCGGAAATACGGGATGATGCTGTCGAATGTTTCCACAGCCTCCTTTCTTCGATTGATGCCTGCAAGGATTGTGGCTCTCTGAGCCAGGCGTATGCGTAGTTTTGCCTCACGACCTTCCTTGCGCTCCAGTTCTATTGCCCTGTCGATATAGCTCATAGCCTCCTTGGGGTGGTTTAGCGCGAACTCTGTTTCAGAAAGGGAACCGCAGGTCAGGGCGATGCGGGAGTTGATGCCTGTCTGTTCGGCATATTGCAAAGCCTGTTGCAGATATTTCAGTCCTTCCTTCGGCTGCTTTGCAGCTACATAGATACTGCCGATAGTGTTCAGCGAAGAACTGATACGCTCGGCATCACCGTTTTTGCGTTCGAGTTCATTGCATGCCTTGGCATATTGCAGAGCCTTGTCGTAGTCAGATTGCCTCATACAGCAAACAGACAGAATGCTCAGTTCTTCTGCCTCTTCCGCCTTCAGGCCTTTTTGTTGTAGAAGGGGCAAAGCCTGTTCGCCCACAATTACCGCACTATCGTATTTCTGGCTTTCGTAATATCGTGTGCTCGCCTCGTAGAGTTGCATAACCTTGTCGCTCTGCGCTAAAGGCACCGATAACAAAAGTGAGAGAAACATTACCTTCATATCAATCTGTAATTTTACCTTTTAAACAAAATGCCTACAAAATTATTCTTTTTTTTTCAGAAAACGGCATAAAATGAATACATTAACTAATTTATTAAGCAATCTTGTGTTTTTTTTCAGGGAATGCTCCCTCAAAAGCCTTTTTGTCTGAGAAACAGAGTGGTTAATTCCATTACCCGAAGTTATTGTTGGCTTTCTTTCGTTTTCATAAAAGCACTTCTACTCTTTCCGGGAGTTTCTCTTTCTTGTTTCGGGAGGCAATTATGATACCCTTCAAGCTCTCTTCAGAAATAAGAGCTACATAAGAGCAGCATAAGAGTTACATAAGACTCACCAAGGCGGTACCTTTTCCGTGGTTTTGCCCCTGTAAAACCTTGCGTCCGAGGCTTCCCCCTTAACACTACAAAGATACAAAAAACGTGAGACATGCAGGTTTCTTGAGTGTTATTTTTGACAGAAGACAAAAGATTTTCCGAACGCAGAGGCACAAAGGTGCAAAAACTTGCTCGGGGAAAGAAAGACACTCTGCGTTTTATATGCAGATTTCCTTTTTTTGTGTTGAAAATTGCTGATTAGTGCATGGAAATGAAGGGAAATTGGTGGGGTGGATGTTTTTTTGTGTGTGATACATGAAGAGAATAACCATATGATTTTGCCTGATACAAGGATGATGTATATGTGCACAATCCAGATTCTCCGATTTTTATTCGTTCTGAGGAAAAAAGTGAACTATTTTCTTTGCAATGCTAAGAAAATAGTTTATTTCTTTGGTAATCTTATTTGTTTTTTGTATCTTTGCATAGTTATAATAACTAAGCGATAAATAACAACTAATTTCATAAACATGAAGCGAATTCTACTGACTACAATGGTTGTGTTGGAAGCTTTTGCCGCTAATGCACAACAACAATGGATTGACATAACTGAAAAATATGTCAAGAACCCGTCTTATACGGGAAACAACTACTCTTATTGGGAGGGGGATAAGCTTGGTGGGTATAACCCGATGGAGAATGCCGAGCATTTCAACAAGAAATACGACACGTATCAGGATATCTCAGGTTTGAAGCCTGGTAAGTATCGCGTGAGCCTCAAGGCATACTATCGCGTGGGGTCATCTAAGGAGGACTATGCGACTTACACAAGTGGCGATTACTCTTCAAAGCAGTATGCACAGCTCTATGCAGCATCGTCAAATAAGACTGACTATTACACGCCTATCGTTCTTGCAAGTTCCGGTAGGGTGAAGAACTCCCTTGGTGGCAACGCTGCCGGTGTAGGAAAGGAAACTACTCAAGGAGGATGGGGAGGATGGTCTTGGACTACATACGAATACTATATCCCGGACAACATGGAGGCTGCCGCTTTATGGTTTGAAGCCGGATACTACAATAACTCCGTGGAGTGTGAGGTGGCTGAGGACGGCAAATTGAGAATAGGAATACGCAAGTCTCAGGCTGTGAATAATGACTGGACCTGTATCGACGAATGGAAATTGGAAATCTATGACGTAGTTACACCTGCTTCTGCTGATAACATCATTATTAATGAGGTGATGGCTGCCAATGTGGATGTATATCGTGACCCATCAACTAACTTCGGTTCATGGGTAGAACTTTACAACCCTACGGACAACAACGTACAGCTTGGTGGACTCTATGTCACGGATGATGCCAATAACCTGAAGAAACATCGTCTTGTTGATAATTATGGAGTTGTTCTTCCGCATGGATATGCAGTTCTCAACTTCGACCATTTTGAGGTGTTTACTCCAGAGTCATATCGCCAGATTGACGATAAACTCGATTGCGAGGGCGGTACGATAATCATTTCTGACGGTGAGAACATCCTTGCGGAGGTTGCATATCCTGAGGCTATCAGTCGTGTGTCATATGCTCGTACTACGGATGGAGGAGAAGAGTGGGGCACTACTGACAATCCTACACCGGGAGCAAGCAATGCTACATCTACATTTGCGACTAAGCAACTCAAGAAACCAGAGATAGATATCCCGGCAAAGCTCTTCACAGGTACACTTAGCGTTAATGTAACAATCCCAGAGGGTGCAACGCTTCGCTATACTACAGACGGTACTGCGCCTACACTCAAGAACGGAAAGACTTCTACGAGTGGAAAGTTCAGTGTGAGCAATTCTACCAGCTATCGTTTCCGCTTGTTCCAAGATGGTATGCTTGCAAGTCCTGTTGTAACGCGTACATATATCAAGGACAATGGTAATGAGCCTTTCCCTATCATCTCTATTGTGACAGACAAGAAAAATCTCTTCGAGGGCAACTATGGAATGTTTGAGTATTCCAGTTACGGTCGTCCGGGAAATGGTCAGGACAACAAGTACAACGGAAACATGGATTGGGATCGCCCTGTAAACTTCGAGTATATCACAACAAAGAACGAGTGTGTGATCTCTCAGGAGTGTGACTTCTCTGCCTGTGGCGGATGGAGTAGGGCATGGAGTCCGCATTCTTTCAAGCTGAAGGCAGGCAAGGCATACGAGCTCAACAATACATTCGCATACCAGTTCTTTGGCACAGAGAAGGATAATCCTGCTGTAGAAAACGGTAAGAGCTATCTCAAGCATAAGACACTTCAGATACGTAATGGAGGTAATGATACCAATGCACGTATCAAGGATGCTGCTATGCAGCAGATTGTGGCTTCAAGTGGCCTGTATGTGGAGCATCAGGCATGGCAGCCTGTGCATGTGTATATCAATGCCGAGCATTATGCCGTGCTCAATATGCGTGAGCCAAACAACAAGCATTATGCCTATGCCAACTATGGTATAGATACTGACTTGATGGATCAGTTTGAGATTTGTGCAGATTCTGGCTATGTGCAGAAGGCTGGTACCAAGGATTCATTCAACAAGTGGTATGAGCTTGCAAAGACTGCTTCTTCCGAGGATTCATACAAGGAAATCTGCAAACTGGTGGATATTGACGAGTATGTCAACTATATGGCAACAGAGTTCTTCTTGGGTTCTGACGACTGGCCACACAACAACGTGAAGGCTTATCGCGACCAGAATGATGGTAAGTTCCGCTTCGTGCTCTTCGATATTGACTTCGCATTTAACAGGAACCAGCCATTCAACGACTTCTTTAATGAACAGACCTTTAAATTCAACGAACTCAAGGGATATGACTATTCAAAGAACAAGAGCATAAAAGGAACTTATCTTACCAAGGAGATAGAGGTTGTTACCATCTTTAAGAATATGCTCAACAATGAGACATTCCGCAAGAAGTTCATTGATGCATATTGCGTGATTTCCGGATCTGTGTTTGAGCCGGAACGTGCTAAGAAAATAGTTAAGGACATGGCTGCATATCTTAGCAAGGGTGGTTATGTGGATCCAAATAGTACTGTCAATGGTGACAATTTCAACAAGGGTATTATCAGTAGTATTACATCACGTCAGAATGCTATGATTACCCAGTTGAAGAACTGCTCTTATATGAAACTTAGCAACGCGACTGCTCAGAGCGTTACTCTTGCAAGCAATATCGAGGGCGCTTCAATCCTTGTCAATGGCATGGAAGTTCCTACGGGTAAGTTCTCAGGCCAGCTCTTCGCACCAATCACCCTCAAGGCTGCTGCTCCTGCCGGATACCGCTTCGCAGGTTGGAAGTCTTCTGACGGCAAGTGCCTATCTGGAAAGATGGAGTATGAAATGCCATCGACAGGTACTGTCAACCTTACTGCCGTATGGGAGAAGGCTGATGCTGACAAACTTTCAGATTTCGCCGATGCTCCTATCAAAATCAATGAGCTGAGTGCGGGAAATGACATGCTTGTAAACGACCTCTTCAAGAAAGATGACTGGGTAGAGCTTTATAACACTACCGACTATGACCTCAACGTAAACGGTCTTTACATCAGCGACAATGAGAAGAAACCTGAAAAGTATCAGATAGCAGCTCCAAATGATGAGGCTGCAATCATTCCTGCTCACGGTCATCTCATCGTATGGTGCAGTAAGCGTGATGCTCAGTCACAGATTCATGCAAACTTCAAGTTGGGTAATGATGAAGACGCTCTCGTACTGATAAGCTCAAGCGATGAGTTTGTTGCCAATAACTCTGCATATTTTGAGGCTAATCCTCAGATGAAGGAGTTTGCCGATACCCTCCACTATGGTCCTATGGCATACGATCAGACAGTAGGCCGATTCCCTGACGGAGGTAACAGCTATTATCTCTTCAGACATCCTACAATAGCATACGCAAACTCTATTCAGCCATCTGACGTATTCGTAGGTATGGATATCATTTCTGAGGAAATCGAGACTGGTATCATAGAGGTTGCGTCTAACACTCAAAATCCAACTTCTACCACCTACTACACCCTCAACGGTGTATATGCAGGAAAGAATCTCAATTCACTTCCTCGCGGCATCTATATCGAGGTGTCAAGTACAGGAGGCAGAAAGGTTATTAAGTAATCAATGACGCTTTTCGTTATGTAGTTTTCCCCTGGTCTAGTAAAAAAGATCAGGGGAATTTTGTTAAAATGAGAGCTGTAGATAAAAATGTAGGGTAAGTTTTCGTTTTTTAGATAAAAAATATTAACTTTGCAGATGTAAAAACATTATCATGACAAAGGAACAATGTGATATATTCAACTCTCGGTTGGTAGGAACCATGAACCATACGCTTGGTATCAGGTTCCTGCCTACTGATGATGAATCCGTACTTGGCGAGATGCCTATCAACGAGAATACGGTGCAGTATTTCGGCATTCTCCACGGAGGTGCCGCCCTTGCTATGGCAGAAACACTTGCCGGTGCTGGAAGCCTTGCCATCGTTGGTGAGTATGCCCGTATCTGCGGACTTCAGGTGTCGGGAAACCATATAGGCATGTCGGCAAAGGAAGGCAAGGTGATAGGAAAGGCAACGCCAATCCACATAGGGCGCACCACCCATATCTGGAACGTAGAAGTCAGAGGTGAGGATGGTAAGTTGCTCTCAACGGAGAGGGTTACTAATATGGTATTGATTTAATCTGCGGCCCCTCACCCGTCCTTCGGACACCCTCTCCCCAAAGGGCGAGGGAAATGTTACATTTTTACGTCATGAGGACTCCTTTGAGGGTACAATACATACTTTCTTCCTCGCCCCTTGGGGAAGTCGGAGATTGAGTATCTCCGAGTATGTGTCAGAGGATGCCCACAGGGCAGGTGAGGGGCCGTTTGTTATATTTTTATGGTAATATACAGACTTCCATATTCAAGTGAAGCGATAAGGATAGAATGTGATAATGTCATAC
>Ga0326513_10003963_pt1 | contig 10662 bp, 6 predicted proteins | sample 2_2465_0518_D_FD_203654 | JGI IMG/M metagenome (GOLD analysis project Ga0326513, IMG submission 203654) | Bovine rumen microbial communities from UC Davis, California, United States - 2_2465_0518 | ecosystem: Host-associated > Mammals > Digestive system > Stomach > Rumen | place: USA: California... | reverse complement strand
CTGCCTTCGGTGAACCTGGAGCTGGACGACTACCGTCAGTGCAAGCCCAACGGCACCCACGGCGCCACCAACGAGGAGGTGAGGAAATACATCGACTTTGCCGCTGCAAACGGACTCTCGCAGGTCCTCGTGGAGGGATGGAACATCGGATGGGAAGACTGGTTCGGACATCAGAAGGACTATGTCTTTGACTTCGTGACCCCATACCCTGACTTCGACCTCCCCGCCCTCAACGACTATGCCCACTCCAAGGGCGTGCGGCTGATGATGCACCACGAGACGTCAAGCTCGGCACGCAACTATGAGCGACACATGGAGGAGGCCTACAACCTTATGAACAAGTATGGCTACATCTCCGTGAAGTCAGGCTACGTAGGCGACATCGTGCCGCGCGGTGAGCATCACTACGGGCAGTGGATGAACAACCACTACCTCTATGCCGTGAAGGAGGCTGCCAAGCACCGCATCATGGTCAATGCCCACGAGGCAACACGTCCCACAGGACTCTGCCGCACCTACCCCAACCTGGTGGGCAACGAGAGTGCCAAGGGCACCGAATATGAGGCCTTCGGAGGGTTGTACCCGGCACATACCACCATCCTGCCTTTCACCCGACTCAACGGCGGACCGATGGACTATACGCCCGGCATCTTCGAGGCCGACCTCTCATGGGCCAACGGCAACAAGAACCGGCTCAACACCACGCTGGCGGGTCAGCTGGCGCTCTATGTGACGATGTACTCACCGCTTCAGATGGCTGCCGACACACCAGAGAACTATGCCAAGCACATGGATGCCTTCCAGTTCATCAGGGATGTGGCACTGGACTGGGACCGCTCCGTATATCTTGAGGCCGAGCCGGGGCAGTACATCACCATAGCCCGCAAGGCCAAGGGAACCGATGACTGGTTCCTCGGATGCAAGGCCAACGAGAACGGTCACAAATCCACCATCCGACTCAATTTCCTTGACAAGGGCCGCACATACACCGCCACCATCTATGCCGATGCCAAGGACGCCAACTATCAGGGCAACCCCAAGGCTTACGTCATAAGCACCAAAAAGGTGCGCTGCGGCGACAAGCTGACCATCACCTGTGCATCCGGCGGCGGCATGGCAGCAGTGCTAAGACCAGCCACTGCAAAGTAACCTACAGCCTACCATACTGCAACCGACCGTCGATTGCAAACACTTGAATATCTACCACCTCCTTACCCGTTTCAGAATGAGACTATTTCTTGCTTTTATTATGCTTGCAGCCACGATGCCCCTCACCGCCACCGATATGGCCGACATGCAGTCATGGCCCGTACCATCCGCCCCCATAGAGGAGATGACATACACCCCCGAGGCCACCCGCTTCTGCCTCTGGAGCCCCAAAGCCGACTCCGTACAGGTAATCCTCTACGGAAAAGCCAGCCCCCTCAGCCCCTTCCCAACCTCCCCCTTGGGGGAGGAGCCCGGAACCGCCAGAATATCCGGAAACTCCGGAACTGCCAGAACTGCCGAAACAGCCGGAACTGCCGGAACAGCCAGAACAGCCGGAAACTCCGAAACCATCCCCCTCTCCCCGCAGCCTGACGGCACCTGGACCGCCACCATCGAGGGCCGCGACCTCAAGGGCACCTACTACACCTTCCGCGTGAAGTCATGCGGCAAATGGCTCAGCGAGACCCCCGGCATCTTTGCCAAGGCGGTGAGCCTCAACGGCCAGCGCGCCTACATCACCGACATGCGCACCACCAACCCCGTCGGCTGGGACATCGACATATCCCCCTCAACAGGCGGACAGCGCGACGCCATCATCTATGAGATGCACCACCGCGACTTCTCCGTACACCCCTCCAGCGGCATCAGCAACAAGGGAAAGTTCCTCGCCCTCACCGAAAGCGGCACCACAACCAGCCCCCTCCCAGCCTCCCCCGGAAACTCCGGAAAACCCGGAACTGCCGGAACAACCGCCACCGTGCCCTGCGGGTCTCCGCAGGGTCTCTCCACCGGCCTCGACCATCTCCGCGAGCTGGGTGTCACCCACATCCACCTCCTGCCCTCCTACGACTTCGGCTCCATTGACGAGAGCACCGGCCTCGCCATCGGAGGCGGTGGACGCACAGAACAGGTCAGCTACAACTGGGGCTACGACCCCGTGAACTATAACGTGCCCGAAGGCAGCTACTCAACCGACGCCGCCACACCCGAGACACGCATCCGCGAATTTAAGGAGATGGTGATGGCGCTGCACAATGCAGGCCTGCGCGTAGTGATGGACGTGGTCTATAACCATGTCTTCGACCTGGAGCGCAGCCCTTTCCACCTCACCGCACCGGGGTACTTCTTCCGATATAAGAGCCCAAGCCCCCTCCCAGCCTCCCCCTTGGGGGAGGAGACCGGAAAACCCGGAACCTCCGGAGCTGCCGGAATAGCCGCCATCCCCGCCAACGGCTCCGGCTGCGGCAACGAGACAGCCAGCGAGCGCCCCATGATGCGCAAGTTCATGGTGGAGTCCGTGCTCTACTGGATGCGCGAATACCACATCGACGGCTTCCGCTTTGACCTCATGGGCATCCATGACATCGCCACGATGAACGCCATCCGCGAGGCAGCACAGGCCGTTGACCCTAACGTGGTCATCTACGGCGAGGGCTGGGCAGCTGAAAGCCCGGCGCTGTCCAACGACCAGCTCGCCATGAAGGCTAACACAGCACAGTTAGGAGGCATAGCCGCCTTCGGCGACGAGATGCGCGACGGACTGCGCGGCGGCTGGCAGGACGACCGTGAGGGAGCCTTCCTCATAGGCAAGGCAGGCAACGAGGAGAGCGTGAAGTTCGGCATCGTAGGCGCCATCTTCCACCCCGACGTGGACCTCAGCCGCGTGAACTACAGTCACGAGGCGTGGGCAGCAAAGCCCACGGAGATGATCAGCTACGTGTCCTGTCACGATGACATGTGCCTGGCAGACCGTCTGAAGGTCACTCTGCCTAACCCCACCCCCGAGGCTCTCGCACGCCTGCAGAAGCTGGCATATACCGCTGTGCTCACATCCCAGGGAGTGCCGTTCATCTGGTGCGGCGACGAGATAATGCGCGACAAGAAAGGCGTACACAACTCCTACGCATCGCCCGACAGCATCAACGCCATCGACTGGACGCTGAAGGCGCAGCACCACGACGTGTTCCGCTACATACAGAGCCTCATCAACATGCGCAAGGCACACCCCGCCTTCCGACTCAAATCGGCTGAGGACGTAATGAGATGCCTCACATTCCTACCCTCCAAGCAGAGCAACGTCATAGCATGGCAGCTGAACGGCCTGGCAGCGGGTGACATGTGGAGCAACATCATCGTTGTCCTCAACAGCAACCAACGCGCCGTAAAGCAGCAGATACCACGCGGCAAGTGGGTCATCGTGACATCAAGCAGCGACACCACACCGCCTGACATACCACGCCGCACCAAAGGCGGCAACATCACCATCCCCCCGCAGACAGCCCAGATATTAGTCGAATTACCAAACTAAAAAGACAGCCCAGATATTAGTCGAATTAACAAACTAAAAAAGTGTCCCGTTGCGTGCCTCTCTGAGGCGCGCCTCATCCCCCCACAACAATGAAACACCTACTAACCATCACCCTAACCCTCATCCTTTCGCTCATGACCTCACACGCTGCCTCCACCATCACCCGCATCGAACCGGCTAACTGGTATGCAGGCATGAAGAACCCCACCCTGCAGCTGATGCTCACCGGCAGCGGCATACGCGAGGCCAGCGTCACCACCGACTATCCCGGTGTCACCATCGACTCCCTCGTGCGCCTCGACTCGCCCAACTATCTCCTCCTGTACCTCAACCTCAGCGGGGCACAGCCGGGCGACATGAAGCTGCGCGTCACCTTCCCCAAAGGCACCAAGGCTAAAGCCACCACCATCCACTACCCCCTCATGAAGCGCGAGAAGGCCGGCGAGGACCGCATTGGCTTCTCAAACAAGGACGTGCTCTACATGCTCATGCCCGACCGCTTCGCGCAGGGCACTACCGACGGCAAGCCCGTGAAGATGAAGACAAAGTATGTCGTTGACCGCTCACAGCCGTCACTGAGGCATGGCGGCAACCTGGAGGGCATACGTCAGCACCTTGACTACTTCTGCGAACTGGGCGTCACGGCGCTATGGCTCACGCCCGTACTGGAAAACGACTCACCCGACTTCAACGGCAGCTCCACATATCACGGCTACGCCACTACGGACTACTACAAGGTGGACCCGCGCTTCGGCACCAACGAGGAGTACCGCCGCCTCTGCGACGAGGCACACCAGAAAGGCCTCAAGGTGGTCATGGACATGATCTTCAACCACTGCGGAATGGAGCATCCGTGGCTCAGCGACCTGCCGTCACGCGACTGGCTCAACGCGCCCGAATGGCTCGCGGCTCCCAAGGAGGCACCCGCAACAGTGGCCGAGGGACAGTCCACGACATACGCCGGAGGCATCAACAAGCTATACCTCCAGACCAACTACAAGCTGACAACCGTTATGGATCCCTACGCATCCAGCATAGACCGCCACGAGACCGTGGATGGATGGTTCGTACCCTCCATGCCCGACCTCAACCAGCGCAACCCCCACGTGATGCGATACCTCATACAGAACTCCATCTGGTGGATAGAGACCATCGGCATCGACGGCATCCGAATGGACACCTACCCCTACGCCGATGCACGCGGCATGGCATCATGGATGAAAGAGCTTAACACGGAATATCCCAACTTCAACGTCGTAGGCGAGTCATGGGTCACAGAGCCCGCCTTCACCGCCGCCCTGCAGAAAGACTCCCGCATCACACCGCCCTACATGCTCAACCCCTGCAGCCCCCTCCCAGCCTCCCCCAAGGGGGAGGGGACCGGAGCAGCCGGAGAATCCGGAAAACCCGGAATAGCCGGGACTGCCGGAACCTCCGCTACCGTGCCCTGCGGTTCTCCGCAGGGTAACACCACCCCCAACACCTACCTCAACACCGTCATGGACTTCACCTTCTTCGACCGCCTGAACACCGCCAAGCACGAGGAGACCGGCCAATGGGGAGGAGGACTGAACCGCGTCTATAGCACCTTCGTCTATGACTACCTCTACCCCAACCCGAAGAGCGTCCTCGCCTTCCTCGACAACCACGACACCGACCGCTACCTGGGCGACGGCCACGACTCCCTGATGCTCAAGCAGGGACTGGCACTGCTGCTCACCATCAACCGCATACCGCAACTCTACTACGGCACCGAGATAATGATGAACGGCACCAAGGCCGTCACCGACGGCAACGTCAGGAAAGACTTCCCCGGCGGCTTCCCCGGCGACACACGCAACGCCTTCACCAAAGAAGGCCGCACCAAGGAAGAGAACAGCATGTTCCGCTGGCTCAGCAAAATCCTCCACTGGCGCCAAGGAAACACCACCATCACCGAAGGCCGGCAGACCCAGTTCCTCCCCTACGAAGGCGTCTATGTAATGGCGCACAGCCCCCTCCCAACCTCCCACTTGGGGGAGGAGCCCGGAAAAACCGGAATATCCGGAGAATCCGGAGCTGCCGGAACCTCCGGAACTGCCAGAACTGCCGGAGCCCCCAGCACCCCCGCCACAGCCAGCACCCCCGCTACCGTGCCCACAGCTACCCCCGCATCCACGGGTGTCGAGTTGTCTGCCTCTGTGAGGCAGACGGCCCCCAGCCCCTCCGTCCTCCTCATCCTCAACGGCACGGACAAGCCACAGACCTTCCACGCCGACCGCTACCGTGAGCTATGGCCATCAGCCCCCGCCCCCATCATGGCCCGCGAAGTCACCTCCGGTCGCCATTACGACATCACAAAGGACATCAAGCTCTCACCCCGCCAGACCCTCATCCTGGAGTTCTGATGCCCACACAAGAAAACATCCTGAAGCTCTGAAGCCCACACAAGAAAACATCATGGCGTTCTGAGCGCTCCCGGGCAAAAACATCCCCGACTGCCAAAATGGCAGTCCCAAACACACTGACTATCAACACGTTGCAATAGCAGGTCTTTTACTCGGTAATAGACCTACTATTAGGAGGTAAAAGACCTACCATTACCGCCTAAAAGACCTACTATTACACCGCAAAACATCTACTGCCATTTTGGCAGTATCCCAAAATGGCGGAAAACCAGCAAAATTTCGGCGTTGGGATTATATTTTTGTCTTTTTTCTTGTGTATATTGTAAATTTTTCTTAACTTTACCGCCGAAAACATCTAAATCTCACCTAAACAGCTCGTTACACGGCTGAAAATCTAACTATACTATCGTTACACTACTAACACATTATATATATATACTATGAAACTAAAGAGACTCCTGTTTTTGTTCGCCATATTGTGTGGTGCGACGTATGCTGAGGCCCAGGACCTGACTATCAAGGTCAACCAGAAGGGCAAGGTGGGCTTTGCCGACCTTAGCGGTAATGAAGTTATCAAATGCAAGTATGAGAGTGCCCAGCCATTCAAGGACGGCATCGCCATCGTGTCGGACAACGGCAAGTATGGCATCATAGACACTCGCGGTAATGAGGTGCTCCCCTTGAAATACAACCAGATAACGGACTGGACTAAGGACCTGTTCCTGATAAAGGACGGCAAAAAGATGGGTCTGGCAAATCACAGCGGCAAGGTGGTTCTTGAGGTGAAGTACACCCTTATTTCGCCGCCTAACTGCTATGGCAAAGCCCTGATAGGCTCTGGTGGCAAGCAGACGCCAGACGGTGCGAAGTCATATATCAGCTTAGCAAAATATGGTATCATAGACTCATGGGGCAACATCATAGTGGAGCCAAAGTACTATGGCCTGTTTGAGTTTTCAAATACGGCAGCCTCAGACAACGCCACGAAACTGCTGAACGGCAGTGTTCACTACGTGGGTGACACGCTGGTGACGGACTGCTCATTCCTGGGGTTCAGCAACAGCGCCAGCGCGTATAAGCCCGGCATTCTGGACAAAAACGGTCGCGAACTGCTGAAGAGAGGTGAATACGATCAGGTGATGATGCCCAAGAACGATATGGTGAGATACTATATCTTTAAGAAGAAGCAATACATCTACGGATACTACAACATCTCTACGGGCCAGAGTTTTGAGGTGCTGACGGTAAATTCGGAAGCCGTGACAGACATGAGCGGCAAGCTCCCCTCAGACTTCTTTGGCGACATAGCAGCCGTGAACAGCCTCTCGGGCAGCACACCGTGGTACTTCATAGACCGCACGGGCAAGACCGTACGCTCTGGCTACGCAACCGTGAAGCACAGCGCCGAGACGAAACTGTGGGGAGCGATGAACTCTACGGGTAAATGTGAGGTGTTTGACGAGAACGGTAACAACGTGCAGGCGCTGTCGGGATATGAGGACCTCTACTTCCCCAACTATGAGGGCACCGCCGAGGTATTCAGCGTGAAGAAGGATGGCAAGTTCGGTGTCGTGAACCGCTCAGGGGCTACCGTGATACCGTTTGACTATGACCTGGTCCTGGGCAACTACTGGGATTTCATCCCCGTGCAGAAGGACGGGAAATGGGGTGCCGTGTCGCCAAGCAACGTGAAGTATGTACCGACGAAATTTACCAACCTGAAAATGCCCGACACGAATGATGCCACGCACGTATGGGTGCAGGACAAAGACTCGCTGTACTACCATTACAACACCGTCACGAGCCGTCTCTATGAGCAGGGATACAAGGATGTACAAAATTTCAAGGACGGCATGGCATTGGCAATCCCCACAAACCTGAAGGTGGATGACACGCCGCTGAACCGCGCACAGTTGCAGATACAAGGCACCCAGGTTAATAAAGAGACGGCAGACAAACTAATGGCCACCCCGTATCTGTTCGGCATTCTCATCAACACTAACGACGAAGTGATTATGGACAGACCCGTGAGCCCGTACTGCAAGGACATCATAGCCAAGGAGATTATGACGAAATATGGCAACAGGAAACTGACCGATTCGGAGGAGAAGAAGGTCCTGCTACAGGTGACACGCAATAACCGTTCGTATGACCTGCAGTCAACCATCGGCGAAGAGGAATGGGACTATTGATGAACTAACGTATTAACACCTTAACAGATTAACACAATGAAAACGAGATATATCCTTTTAAGTCTTGCACTGGCACTGTCAGTGACATCAAATGCGCAGGCTCCGGAGTCAAACTATCGCCGCAGTTCCATATACTCGCTGTTAGTGAACCACACGGAGCAGAAGTTTGCCAACGAGATTAGGGAGGCGTTTATGCAGATTCCCGTGCCCGACAAGTTCAACGACCATAACCTGAGCGTCAAGGTCCTGAACATGGACAAGAAACTCGCGGGTGCCAATAAGGAGCGCGAGAACCCCGTCATCACACAGTTCCTGGACGACAACCGCGTGGCGAGCCGCCTCGTGGGACGATGGTTCAACCGTGACTATTTCACGGGCCAGTGTGACATGGAGCTGGTTAAGGAGCGCGGACTGTACAACGCTACCGAGTTTGATAAACAACTCGCAGCCCGCTCAGCCCGTGGCATGGCAATGCTGCAGGATGCGGGAGAGGAGCTCATAGGCAACACATTCGTTATCGTCAACGACATCCGCTATGTGGACAAAGAGCAGAGATCCAAGACCATTGGCGGCATACTGCGCGTTGCCGGAGGTCTGGCAGGTGCCTTCGCCGGAGTCAATGTCAGCAATCTCGTTGACAATGTCAGCGACATGGTGGAGAGCGTCAAGGGCTTCAAGGTGAAGATCAACACCTTCCTCTATCGCTTAGACTGGAACGAGGAGCAGGCCAAACTATTCTATCAGGAGCAGTACGCCACACAGCCCGATGCAAAGAAATGTGCCAACTTTGACAAGGCCCGCGACAGCTATCACCTCACCTACGTGGGCAAGGTGGAGAGCAGCGGCGGCAACACATCGTTCCTCGGCATCAATGAGAATGAGCCACTCGTGATGGTGCGCAAGGCGTGCCAGCGTGCCATTGACGAGAATGTGGTAGACCTGCAGCGCGAGTATGAGGAGTTCCGCACCAAGTCGCCACTGGTTTCTGTAGAGCCGCTGACAGCCTACGTGGGCATGAAAGAGGGCGTGACAGCAAAGTCAAGGTTTGAGGTGCTGGAGCTTGTGGAGTTAGAGAACGGCAAGCACAAGTATAACCGTGTGGGCGTGATAGAGCCCATCAACAACCTCATCTGGGACAACCGTTTCATGGCTGTTGAAGAGGGTGCTGCCGGTGCCACACTGGGGTACACCACATTCCGCAAAGTCAGCGGAGGCGAATTCTCAAAAGGAATGCTGATAAGGGAAATGACAAAGTAATTCATAATGCATAATTCATAATCCGTTGGAGAGTCTGCGATACCATCGCAGACACCCATCATTAACTACACACAATAAAAATATGAAAAAGATACTCAGCATTATGGTTATGCTCCTGCTCACGGTGGCAGGGGCGATGGCCAAGGGCGACAAGTTGCCCCAATATGACATCACCGGTGCCGGTTCGGGAACCGAGGGCACCGTGCTGGTGAAGGTGTATGTATATACGAAGAATGCCAAGGATGCCGACCTGAAGCGTTGCGCCGTGCATGGCATAGTGTTCCGCGGATGCAGCGGCAATAACAGCGGCGCGCGGCAGCCTGCTATGGCAAAGCCCACGGCAGAGGCCGACAATGCCGCCTTCTGCAACGAGTTCTTTGCCTCTGACGGCCAGTGCCAGAACTTCGCATCCGTCGTGGCAGGCTCTTACGACCGCGTGAAGACCCCGAAGGGCTACAAGTGCGGAGCCATACTGCAGGTGGACAAGACCTCGCTGCGCAAGGAACTGGAGAAGGCCGGCGTGGTACGGTCGCTCTCGTCAGGCTTCTGATTGCGTCATTTCCATCATCCCGTATAGCCCTGTGCAGGGGCGGGAACATAGATTACTAAACGATAAAAGAACACCAACCTATGAAAAGAATACTCCTTACAACTCTCCTCGCCGCCGTCGTGATGCTCACGGCATCGGCCCAGTATCGCGACGTGAAACTGCCTGAGAAGCCCCAGCAGCGGCCCTATAAGACCAACATGGGAGTAGATAAGGGCTTCTGGCACGTCTTTGAAGCCGAAGGCGGCAGCAGCGTGATGGCCAACAGGACCAACGCACAGTTTGCCACGCTGACATGGACCGGCGGCTACCGGTTCAGCGAATTTCTGCGCGTCGGTGCCGGCGTGGGCGTCAGAATGTACGTTCACAACGCCCAGGTGAGGGATACGGACAATAAGTTCGGCGTGCCCATCTTTGCCAACGCGCGCGGCAACTTCATGGCCACATACGACCGCGACGGCGTGCCGTTCTGGTCTGTGAACATCGGCGGAATGACCAACGAAGGCTTCTTCGTCAGCCCAACGGTGGGATACAGCTTCGGAGGCCTGCGCAATAACTTCCAGATAGGACTCAGCTACTCGCTCAACTGCTTCAGGGACTACACGAAAAAGAACACGGCATACAGCTACGTGGGTCTGAAGCTGGGCTATGAGTTCTGACATCTTTTTCTCCAAACAACCAAAACATATAACCATTATGAAGAGAACACTTCTGATACTACTTACGATGCTTGCTGTCATAACTGCTGAAGCACAGCAGCGC
>Ga0326513_10003962_pt1 | contig 10663 bp, 8 predicted proteins | sample 2_2465_0518_D_FD_203654 | JGI IMG/M metagenome (GOLD analysis project Ga0326513, IMG submission 203654) | Bovine rumen microbial communities from UC Davis, California, United States - 2_2465_0518 | ecosystem: Host-associated > Mammals > Digestive system > Stomach > Rumen | place: USA: California... | reverse complement strand
CCCACTCGAAGTTTCTTTGCTCTTGCACCTTTAATATTTTGCTGGTACATTGGATCTACATATGTCGCTCCTTCAGTAGCCTTGACATAGACGAACTCTACATCAGACACTTCTTCCCACTTGATTTTCCCATTATGATGCGACACGTCTATGCCAAAAGACTCTTGTTTATCGTCTTGCGCGAAAAGGGGAATTAGAATTAAAAATGCTCCTGTAGCCAGAAATAACAACCATTTTCTCATAACATACTTCGTATTTCTCCCCTTAATTCTCTATTCTTTGACTGATCCAAACACACATATGGTGTTTCTTCCATCAGGTGTAAGATGTCCTTCAAGTTCTCTTCTGTATGCTCTTCTGTCATCATTCGTAATTTTGCAAGATTGTAGTTGGCATAGGTTTTCAGACTGAGTAATAGTCCACTATCGTAATCCATTTCATCACTGTCGTCCTCCAATACAAGCGACATCATCCGCTGATATGCATTTTTGGCTTTCGCAATATCTTTCTCACGCCCCATATATCCAAAGTGATACGAAACAGCACAGTTCCACATACCTGCAGGATTGCCAATCTCAGCAAGCAACTTAGCGTAATGGAATTGTTTGTCCCTGTTACCTTCAGAGCCATAATACGCCATCAGATTCCTCATGCCAGTTGCTAATCCTGCATTAGCAGCACCTTCAAACCAAGGGACAGCCTCTTCAATTCTTTCTGTCATGCCAAGATATACACCTATATTATTATAGGCCTCCATAACGCCTTCTTGTGCAGCATATCTGTAGCAGTCCATTAAGAAGTCCACAATATTAGGGAATTTCTCGTAATTATCCTGCATAGTATAGATATCGAATTCGAGTACACATTTTCTTGCCTCCTGATAGGTAAACAACTCTTGACTGAAAGGTGTTAGTTCCCTTCCTTCAAGCAGGAAATCTTCAATAGGCTTTAGATGAGAAGCATTTAGCGGCCTTTCATATATATACGAGCATAATTGATCTCCTATGAGATTGCAAAAGAAATGATCTTTGTTGTATACTTCTTCCACGGTTTTCACATTTATCAGAATGGTAATACACTTCCTTCATCCATCTTAAATGGATCTTCTACATCCGAAGTCGGTGCATCAAACGGCAAGTCACTGATTGGTTGCATCTGAATGGGTTGTGTGGGCTGTGGTATCTGTTGGCCACGAATCACGTTATAAGCCCTAAAGTCATTATACCAACGTCCATTATACTCACGAGCGTCAATATCAAATTGCACAGTGAGGTCTTCACCATTCTGGATATTCAGTTGTTTGATCCTGTCCTCTCCAAAAACAGTAAACGCACAATGTCTTGGGTATTGCCCAGGTACCTCAATTACATACTCTTGCATCATCCACGGATTACCCGTCTTTGATGATGTTCCGCTCTTTGCCTCCAAAACGACAATAATTCTTCCTGACAGTTCCATATCGATTAATCCATTAAACAAATTATTCCTTTATCTGTCAATTCGCTGCCACATTTGGGGCAGCCATCAGCAGGTTTCCAATCTTTAGTGTTGCAACTATTACATTTAGGACACATTTCCCGACCATCAACTTCAATTCCCAGGGCAAAGCTTTTTATAAACACATGTTTACAATCACCACAAACAAAACAAGCCAACAGACCATCCATAAGAAAATCTGCTCCATCCTTTGGTGCTTCAATGCTCCAACCGCACTTTTTGCATTTAAATTTTTTTATCTCAGCCATTACCTTCTTCTATTATATTTTTCAAATTGAGACAAATCTATCTTCCCCAGAATCTTTGCCCTTCCAATTGCTATTGGCTCACTCGTTTCTGATTTTATACAACTCACACTCGTTTTTTGTTTGTCTTCTGTGTAATGTGACATCATTCGACACACACCCTTATTATTCCCCCAAAAAGATTTTCCCTCTTCATTATAGCGTGAAACTACTTTCTTTAAGTCTCTCATAAGATTCAAGAAAGAGCCATCAACCCACAAGACACCACTTTGAATAAATGGAAAAACGACATTAACTGTCGTTGATTTTGATGGACTTGAACCTTCTTTTTTGAATATGTCAAATCCGTGTCCGCAGCTAATCCAAACATTATTGGAAACGATGCATCTATCATGAAAAACTGAAGCATCATTATAGAATGCCAAATTAAACTTCAGCTTGGGACGCAAACTTCTAATAATAGATAGTGCATAGTTATATTGTTGTTCATAATCTACATCTTTCTTTCCAGAAGCAATAACAATTTCAAAAAACATTCCATCCATAAGCTCGTCGGGAAGTAGACTATTAAGAATTGGCTTCAGATTGTATTCCAATTTGTCTTGAAAACTGAAAGTCACCTCTTTTTTTGATGACCCGACGTCTTTATAGTTGCTTTCAAACAAGTAGTTATCCACTATGACCAAAGCATTACAAGTGTTAAGAGGTGGTGTGCAACCATTCAATGCATAAAGAAAGCTCCAATTCCTTGCTACTACATCAGGGAAGGAAGTGCCATTATCTTTATATAGATGCAAACAATCCATAATTGAACTACTATTTAACACGATGATTCCATATTCCTTTGAGTATTTTTTGCAGATAGTATCATCCGCATTTGTTAAATAGACAGAATTTAAGCTGGATTCATTAATTATTAACCGTTCCCCCTTCTTAATGGAGATGAAATTATCAGTTTCGAAATCTAAGCCACATTCACCTTGGGTAGATTTTTTCCATAACATAGACATCCAGGAATTTTCATCACACAAGGTTTTAAAACTATCTTCTGTAATGTTTATCACCAAATCAGATTTACATATAAACTTATATAATGACATCCAACATTCCATTTGCTGAATGCTGTTATCATTTGGTTCTAGCATGGTTGGGCGTTTGCCAAGGAACTCATGTAGAAATTCTAATTCACAGAATACAGTCTTACGTTTAATCATGACTGGTTGTTTTTATCGTTAATAAATCCATTGCCAACCTATCTGCTTCATCAAAAAAACCCTCTCCAAATTTGTCAGACAATCTCCCGTCGGAAAGGATATCTATCGATTTTACTTGCGGAGTATAAATAGGACGCTTAGCTGGATTCGAATCATATACATACAAAATCGATACTTTGTCATTTCCAACCTTCTTCTCGGCAATAAGAGTCTGTAGTTTCCTTATTAAATACTCACTATGAGTTTCTATAATGAATTGAACATTATATTCCAAGAAAGCATCAACAAAAAGTTCTGCTAACATTGATTGAAATTTTGGATGCTGGTGAATCTCAGGCTCCTCTATTGCAAGAGTAGAGGCTGAACGATTTATTATTATATCATCATCATCAGAGAAAAAGTTGAAACCAATATATCTATGGTTTTCATTTTTGGGAAGTATAAAAGGATGAGATTCCATAATTGCGGTTTCAATCCTTAATAAAACTACAAACAATTGAGTAATACCATATCCTAGGTCAGACAATAGGCATCCTACCTTGTCTTCTTCATTCTCATATACGCGGATATTAACTCCTGTACCTTCTTTGTCAATGTTCAGCTTAACGGAATACCCTACATCAAACTTGCGTATCCATTTGTTAAGGAAATCACCTGGTTTGAACGGATCTTTTTCGTTCTTCGTTTTTAGAAAGCCTCTCTTTGCATTGAAATAATTTTTAAGAAGGATGGAGAATGCATCATTACTTTCTAACGAATACAGACGCTTTACATCAACTAATGATGAGCTGATATATGAAACGTTTTGGGGCATTGACCTAGTCAAGACTTCAGTAAGAACCTGTGAGATGTAGTCCTTAAACATCTCAAACATATAATGAGTGTATGTTTCATATCCAGAAGGATCAATATTTTTTTTGTAATATATGCTATTCTCGTTGACTATATGGTCTAGTCTTACAATAGTTTCATAAACAAGATCAAATTTCACGTCCTTATTATCATCAGAATTTGTGATGCAACATTCACCGGTATCAGTAATAAAGAAATCACTCGATGGCTCCCATAAACCATCTTGAACTACATTCCAGTTATTAGGTCTGAAAAGCATTGGATTGCGTTTTTTCCATCTAAACGAGGGACACAAAAACTCCAGTTCTTTTTGATGGTAATATTCACCAAATGAATTAAAGTGGCTTGAGCGAAAATCATTCAATACTTTTTTTATCATTGGTTTAATATCCAAATATTTATTTTTTTCAACTATTGGCATTACAAAGTCTTCAATGGTGTGTTTGTCTAACGGAACCAAATTGTCAATAATTGAAGAATAAAAGAGTGTTTCTTTCTCCAACGACTTGTCAATAATCTCAGGATGTCCGTAAGAATGCTTTCTTACAAGTGGCAAATTAGAAGTTGGCGCAAGTTCTAATGCTTCTGGATAATTGCCCTGTTCCCACAAAAGATAATCTTGTAAAGACTCGTTGCCAAAATTCTTATAATAATCATCTTTAAACTTGGTAAAATCCCTTTGGTATTCTGCCAATTCGCTATCAGACAATTCTCCTAGGATTTTCTGAGCCTGTAAATTCTTAGCACAATTTATAAGATACTGCCCATAAACAAAACGATAGAACTTATTAAGTAGAGAACTAAAATTACCAGTAGTATTCTCTCCTTTTTTTGAAGTATAAAAATTGCTTCCATCCATCGTTTCTATGGAAAGTCCCTGAATATAACCATTATTTAAATCATCATTCTCGTCACCAGAGAAGGAAAAGGATACTTTGACATCCTCAGCAAGAAGCAAAGAATGAACAACATAACCAATCTCAAGTAAAGAAGAACCTGAACCTCGGTGAAGTACACGATTAAAACTTCCTAATGTAGAATTTTCTTTTGTTGAGAAATCTAAAATGTGTTTTGTTAAATCAATTTTGCTATAAGCCTTGAAGTCTTCTTGAAGTTTCTCTAAATAACTGTCAAGAAGGACCATTGATTTAACGATGGAACTTTTGCCAGAACTGTTGCATCCGGTTAAAATAGTCATTGGTTTAATAGGCAATGACACACCATCATTATCGAAAACTCTAAAGTTCTTTATTGAATAAATATTGTCCATATTGTTTGTTTTTTATTTCTGCTGCAAAGATATAGCACTTTAACGAACACATTGTTCGTTCTTAAAAAATATCATCATATTCATCATAACTATTATTTGATGAAGCATATCTAACTTCATAATCAAATGGCTGTCTATTGTATTCAACCCCGCATGTACGACACACAAATAGACTGCCACCATTACTTTCCATCTTATTCCCACACTTGTAACAATAGAATTCTCTTTTTTCTAAATGTCCCATCTTCATATTAATGAAATCTTGCAAATAGGGTGCAGGGCCTAACCCTAATTTCAAACGATTATTAATTCTTTGAGCAACAATTCTATTTGAGCAACAAGACCCACATACTGGGCAAATAATCCAATTGTTAGGGCATTTTTTATTATCTCTTTCATCTATAACCCCATGACATTTCCAATTAAAGCACTTGGATATGTAAATACTTTCGTGGAACTTATTACACTGAGGATTGGTACAGTGGAATTTTGTAACAAGGTGTGTATAGTAATTTGATATTTCTACTGGTTCTAGCATCTCCTCGCACTCTCTGCAATAAAGGTGTTCAAGGATTGAGTTGGCCCTATTGATTAGTGAGGTAAAGCTCAAGTATTTACCATACTTCACAATTCTGCCTTTTTGATCTTGGGTATCAGTTTCCAATCCCAAAATCCGACAAAAATCCAATAATGTATATTCCTCCCAGTTCCCTGCGTCATGGCATTCAACAGCTTTCTGATGGCATTCTTGGTTTCTGCACCAAAGAAAAGAGGTGTCAGTGACTTTTGAAGAGGTAATACTTGGACGACCTTCACAATAATTAATACCAGATGGGCGACCTTCTGTCTCACGTTTATAAGTAAACATGTGATAATTCCACTGTCCTTCAATAATAAGTCCATATTGCTTGGCTATTTCAAATAACTTTTCTTTATTACTTGCGGGGACTTCCCATATTTTACTTGTAGGGTTCCATCTGCTACCTTGTAATGTCTTTATAGCATTCACAATATTTTGGAATTCCGGATTATTTGTATTCTTATCATATCGACCATAATATTGGCTATATGCCTGTACCGTAATACTCGTAACCACAGTTACTGCATACATCTCGCTATTAAGCATGCTAATCTTTCCTAATGCTGTTTTAGCTTTATCTCTTTTATATGAAAGCCTTCCAGGACACTCATCGAAATAGGAACCGATTTTGATTCGTTCTTTTTTTGTATATTGTGATGCATTAATGATAATATTCAAAACATCTTTATCTGATGAAAAATTCCCTTTTCTATACAAGTTTGCTAACGCTTTTATAACAATGTCCGTAGAGACATCAATTGGAACAAAAGGATGATTCTGAGAAATCAATCTATAGAGGTCGCTATCAACCCTAACGATTGACTCCAACATTTCAACTGTAAGAGAAAGATTGCCCTTGTCAGCCAAATAGAATAATCCTTTAATTATCCTAACTTGATCTGAAGAATCGAAGTAGATGAATTTTTTCGCTAAGACTTCAAACTTGAATTCCGTGGTATAAGATAAATACCACAAGAAAACCATGTAAATATCTATCTCAATTTCTTTAACATGCTCTATCTCAGAATCGTCAATCAATAATAGATACTTAATGCTATATAATCTCTTGTAAAATTCTTCTCTATTGTCAATCGCCTTTTCTGACTTTATATTCAGCCATAATAGTTCTTTAGCTTTTTCTTTCGAAATCATGCCATTACAGTAATAACCATAGAACTCCTCGTAACACTTTTTATTTGAGTTCAGTAGACAATCCTTAATGTAATTATAGGGGCATGTTTCTGTGATTTTCTCTTTCCAAAGAAAGAACAATTCTTCCTCAGAGCAATCTTCAACTACTTCTTCGTACCATTCTTTCCATTCGTTATCCAACAAAGAATGAGATTCGTCCATTATGCATTTTAAAGAACTTGTCTTCTCCTGTGACAAACTCCTTAATACTTTGAAGAATGATTCCTTCAGTATTTTCCTTTTCTGGTTTATCTCAACATTGTCATTAGATAATATGTCTATTATGTCATTAACAGATATTTCATCCAAATAGTAAATAACAAAGCCATCATTTAAGCGATAAAACAATCCATCTTTATATAGTCTTATGATTAAATCTACATATTTTTCACCAGTCTGATAGAGGAAATCTGAATTCAGCGGAATCCAATCCCTACGAGGTACTTGCGAATATACTTTTTTGATTTCCTCATAAAAATCATATCCCCATGGACTGTTTTTCCTGGCCAATATATAGTCTTTTGGTCCATGCGTAAGTATGTATTTTACATCATATAAATATAATTTTTCTATTTGATCATCTGAAAGAGTGTATCTCTCGACAATATTGCTTAGGTCATTTGTTGAATATTTGCCGATATTCGAACATACAAATTCTTCATCATAGTTTATCCATTTGCCTAAAATATAACTATTTATCTTAAAGTCGTTGAATTTCAAATTATCTTGCTCTTCCAAGATTTTTGACATGTCTGCAAACCACTTAGCTTTATCTTCTGCTATTTCTTGTCCATAGTCCCAATATTTCCAAACAGTCTCAACATCGTTAGTTATAAAGGTTTTACATATTTTATTTTTCAGGATTTCCAGTTTGTCGTTTTTGCCAATCTGAAAATCATCAAATAATAACTGAAAATCATAAAAAAGCAGGTCTTCAACATGCTGATTTATGTATTGGGGTGAAATTTCAGTCACATATCCTTCTTTATAAAGCTGGATTATCTTCTGGGCATCCAGCTTTTCATACATAATCCTGTTAACTGCAAACAGTAATTGTGACCCAGCTAAATCCTTAAAGAAATCAGTTTGGGTTAATAACTTATTGTTTTCCTTTATTATTGAAGCATTAGGTTCCCCATTTATATCAGCTATAAGCCGGCAAAGATTCTCGAAAATAGCATGAAATTCATTCTTTGAAAAAAGGGACACAACATTTTTTTCAGTATTAAAAGGATAAAGGATACAGAAAAATAGTGATGCATATATTGAACTAAATCCCTCCTCGTTAATCTCAGAAACGATTCTATCTGGAAGTTCTCCTATTAACTTCACTTCTATCATCTCGATTAATTTTGCAGCTTTGTCTGCTTTATACCTAATACTAACTGCTTTCCTGATGATATTAATAAGGGAAACATAATAATCCACAACGGATGAAAGATCAATGAGCAAGTTGACAAGTTCATTAAAGCTTTCTTCATTAATAAACTTATCACTAGATGATTCGGATTTTTGCAAAAATAAATTAATAGCACTAACAAAAAATACGTTTTTCGAGCTAATGCCACTATATTTTTCTGCCCATAAAAACAATACACTCCGTAGATCATCGATATTTTCAATTAGTTTTATACTGTGAGTGGTGTTACGCTTTCTTTTTTCATCAAAACTAGGAGTGTAGAAAACTAAAGTGTCCTGGTCAAGTCTGATGGCAACACTACGATTCAAGTCTTTTATATGGCAGAAAAACTCTTTGCCATCGTCTATATCTTCGATAACGCCATAGCCTTTCTCATAACTAAACCATTTTACGAAGCCTACATTCATGTCACTATTATTACTATTCTTCATCGTTTGAATAAATTTTGGAATACATAGATATGTTTTTTTGAAGGCTCTCAATAATTTTAGTCCTTATATTCTCAGGACTGAGAACTACCAAATCACTCCCATATGAACATAATTCTCGTATAAGTTCGTAATTATATATACAATCTATAGAAAAAAATGCACCGCCAACAAACTGTGGATACAACTCTTTATATATTCTCTCTTTTTCACCTTGATATTGAATCTGAGAACCATGAATAGGTTTTGTCGCAATATAGTGCTTTGATTTCTCACCTACCCAAAAGAGAATATGCTCAATGGGGCGGTCTCCATAAAACGTAACACCTAATATGTTCTCAAATCTCTCAGTTAAATCTTCACGACACTCAACATATTTCTTCTCTGGTAGGGATTCTACAGAGTCGATCCTATCTAATGCAAAAGTTAATATCTTCATGTCGGTATCTGCAGCACCAAGCAAAAACCAACGATCATTATATTGTTTCAATAGATATGGGTGAAAGTCTATACTTCGGATAGTATTATCAGAAAAAGTATGATATGACAGGCGAACAACAACTTCATTTGATATATTATCAAAAAGTGTTCCCAATAGATTCGAATTCTTAAGGTATGGGTTGTAACTAAAGCAAATTATTTGCTTGCGCTCTTCTAATCCAAGACCTATCTTGAAATCTTCTAGCCAATGGAAATTATCCAGGCCATCAAATTGTCCTATAGTACTAAGAACCTCGCGCAACAAACCTATTTCTTCTCGACTCATCGCCTGAGTAAAGATGGAAAAAGAATACTTACCATATGAAATACATCGTTTCCCATTTTTAGAGAATCTTTCAATAGGCGCACTAAAAAGTCCTTCCATTTCTACAAGATCCTTCTCTATACAACGTTGAGTTACCTCACGAAGCCCTTCAACACATAACACTTCATTCACCTTATCAGTTAAATCGTGAATATCATAGTAATGATGGTGGTCAGACAGAAGCCTGTCCAAACATTTATAACGTAGGAGAGCATTCTTATTCGTAGGCATATCTTATTTTTTATCGCAAATGTACGCCGCGCGGGCGAACACAATGTTCGTTATTGATTATTTTTTGCAAATATACAGAAAAATATAAAGAAATGCTCTTTAACAGCTTAATTATTTGCATATTTTAGTTATTATGTGCCAGATAATAGCCATATTTGCCCAAAAATCGGGAAGTAAATGTTAAATATGAAACAATTTCCAAGCTAAATAATAAGAATTTTAGTTTCATTTCGTATATTTGCACCTGAAATTGCATCAAGAGTGGCAATTTTGCCCACCAACCGGCCTAAGAATGATCGTTGGCAGCGGTGGTAAAGAGATGCGAGTGAGAATGTTTAATTCACTAAAGATTAACGATTATGGAAATCAAGAAGATTGAGAACTGTGATTATGTGATGTTCCCGCGTTTGCAGGAGCAGGGTGTTGAATTCAAACATGTGGAGCGCGAGGACTTCCGTGCCGAGCTGCGTCATGTCGAGGGACATGGTGACTACTGGCTCCTCCACCAGCAGGCCAAGCCCCATGTGACGGTGCACATCCAGCTGGCCAGGGACGAAGCCCACTTCGACAGCATCCTCGGCTGGTTCATCGGCCAGCAGAAGCTGCATGAGTTCGTAAGGAATGACTTCAACTTTATCAGCGCATTCGCGGGAGTCAACAGGGATGAGCTCCCCTTCCGTTATCCCGACAACATCAAGTGCATCGTTTATGCCCTGAGCGACTCAGCTAGATGGTGGCATGAGTATGGACAGGAATCTATAAAGGATAGAAAATGATAATGGTCATCCTGTAAAGCCATTGTGCAAATTTGTCTTTTATAAAAGATAAAATCACTATCCTCCACTATTTGGCAGACAGGATTAAGAAGGCATTACACACCTCCATTTGAAACGTTTCCTGACTGAATAACTGTAGTAATACTGCAATATG
>Ga0326513_10003961_pt1 | contig 10667 bp, 7 predicted proteins | sample 2_2465_0518_D_FD_203654 | JGI IMG/M metagenome (GOLD analysis project Ga0326513, IMG submission 203654) | Bovine rumen microbial communities from UC Davis, California, United States - 2_2465_0518 | ecosystem: Host-associated > Mammals > Digestive system > Stomach > Rumen | place: USA: California... | reverse complement strand
CCGAATTTCCTCTCCAGCGATTCCACGGGGCCATGCGGGACGAACTCGTCCGGCCAGCCGAATTTCATGTCGGCGCCAATGGATTCGCCAAATCCCCCGGCGACGCATCCGTTCTCAATGCTGACAATCTTCATTCCGGAGGCACGCTGTTCGGCGAGCAGCCCGGCATCGAAGGGCTTGAGCGAACGGGCGTGGACAACGGTCGCCCCTGTCTTCGCCGCGACTTCGTTTGCCTTGGCGAGCCAGTCGCCCGGCGTCCAGATGGCTATTCTGGCGCCAGGGCGCGCAAGGGGCTCGATTCTGTCTGGCGCGCGGCCACGCGGATAGCGTATCGCGGTCGGCCCATCCCTGAGCAGGGCCTCCTGCATTGCAGCCTTGAGGTCTGCGGCGTCCGCCGGCTGCACGATTGTGAGATTCGGGATGCACTTTAGCATGGCGAAGTCGTAGATTCCCTGGTGCGTGGCGCCATCCTCCCCCACCGCCCCCGCGCGGTCGATGCAGAAAACCACCGGAAGACGGGCGATGCAGACATCATGCGCGACCTGGTCGACGGCACGCTGGAGGAAGGTCGAATAGACCGCGACAAAAGGCCGCATTCCGCCGACGGCGAGGCCCGCCGCGAATGCGACCATGTGGCCCTCGGCGATGCCGACGTCGTGGAACCGGTCAGGAAACTTTCCGGCGAAGGCGGAAAGCCCCGTCCCCTCCCTCATTGCGGCGGTGATTGCGCAGACTCGCGGATCCCGTCCGGCAAGGTCGCATAGCGTTTCGCCGGCGACGCTGCTCCAGGCGCGTCCGGACGGCTGCGGCGAGGCCGGATCGCGGCGCGGCGAAACGCCGTGCCATTTGACTGGATCCTTTTCCGCCGGCGCATAACCCTTGCCCTTGACAGTGACGACATGGACCAGGACGCTCCGCTTGTCCCTTTTTGCCACGGAGAGGGCGGACTCCAGGGCCGCGAGGTCATGCCCGTCGACGGGGCCGATGTAGCGAAGGCCGCACCTTTCGAAAAAGGCGCTGCCGAGGAAAATCCCCTTCACGAAACTCTCCGCGCGGTGGTATGCGCCGCGAAGGAAAGTAAAGCCCAGGCGATGGCCCGCGGCTTCTGCGGCGGCCTTGATCCTGTTGTAGCGCACGCCGGCGATAACCCTGCCGAGAAACCGCGAAAGGGCCCCGGTTGATTCGGATATGCTCATGCGGTTGTCGTTCAGGACGACGATGATTTTAGAACCCTCGACGGAGCAGTTGTCCAGCGCCTCAAGGCATGTGCCGTTGGCCATGGCGCCATCGCCGATGACCGCCACGACGTTTTCGCGTCGCCCCAAGCTGTCGCGGGCGGAGGCGAGCCCCTGTGCGACCGAAAGGGCCACGCCCGCGTGTCCGGCGACGGCGGCGTCGGCCGCTGACTCGCCAGGATTCGGGAATCCGGACAGGCCGCCGAGACGGCGCAGGGTGCCGAAGTCGTCCGCGCGGCCCGTCAGAAGCTTCCATGCGTAGGCCTGGTGCCCGACATCCCAGACAATCCTGTCCACCACAGGGTCGAACACCTTCGCCAGCGCGATTGAAAGCTCGACGGCGCCAAGCGAGGAGGCCATGTGGCCGCCGTTTTCAAGGACCGTGCGGATTATGGTCTCCCTGATTTCCGCGGCCGTCACGAAAGACCCCCCTTTCTGCGGTCGCGGGAGGAGTAGTCGCCGAGGGCCTTGTCCAGGTCGCGTTCAGAAAAATCCGGCCACAGCGTCTCCGTGAAATGGTATTCGGCGTAGGCGGACTCCCACAGGAGGAAGTTGCTTGTCCGGCGCTCGCCGCCGGTGCGAATGACGAGGTCGGGATCCGGGACGTCCGGGACGTAGAGAAGGCGTCTGAAGGACTCCTCGGTGACCGGCTCGCCTCGCGCGATAGCGGCATTGGCGGCATCGATGATTTCCGCCCGGCCGCCGTAGTTCAAGCAGACGATCAGCTGGCGTTCGAAGGAGGCCGTCCGGCGCTCGACGTCGGCGATGGCGTCCAGGAGCCGAGGCGGGAGATCGCCGCGCCGGCCGGCGACGCGAAGTCGCACCTGGTTCCCGACGAGTTCGGATGCCTTTGACTTCAGCATCGTGGAGAAAAGCCCCATAAGGCCGGACACTTCGCTTTCGGGACGCTTCCAGTTTTCGGTTGAGAAGGCGTAAACGGTCACATACCTTATGCCGCGGTCGCCAAGCCAGCCGAGCGCCCGCATGAGAGTCCCGGCCCCTGCCGCATGGCCAAAGCCCCGCGGCTTGCCGCGGCTTTGGGCCCAGCGCCCGTTGCCGTCCATGATTATCGCCACATGCTGGGGAATTCTGCGAAGGCAGCTCACGGCGCTTTCGAAGAACCGCTCAGGCGTCGAAGCCCCGCTGGTCACGCCCACCTTACCGTACCGTTCCATTTCTTCCCTGAGTTTAACGACATCGTCCATGTTCGAAGCGATATACGCCGGGCACCGGGCGACCTCGCACAGCCGCCGGGTGTTCGCCGAATTGCGGCTCCCCAGAACCAGGATGGCGTCGCCGTCGAACTTCCTCACAGCGTCCTGGCGCTCCTTTGTCGCAGTGCAGATGTCCGCGACTCCGGCCACGTCGTACTTTTCCCTAAGCCGCGCGACTTCGGCCGCGACCTCGTCAGCGTTCATAGTCGTCTGGCTGACGACGCCGATTTTCTCGCCGGGCCTCGGCGCGCGCAGGTCATCGATTTCACCCAAAATGCCCTGGACCTCGGTGTGCGAGGTGTCGCCAAGCACGACAACCGGCAGGCCGGCGTCGGAGAAACGCCGGGCAGCCCTGTGGGCGCGCGCCACGAAGGGGCATGTCCCGTCCACGACGGACAGGCGCTTCTCCGCCGCGCGCCCGCGCACCGCCGGCGTTACGCCATGGGCGGGGAAAATCACAGTCCCTCCGTCCGGGACATCTTCGATGTCGTCCACGAAAACGCTGCCAAGCGCCAGAAGTTCGCCGAGCACGATTTCGTTGTGGACGAGCTGGTGAAGGCAGTACGCGCCGCCGTGGGACATGGCCTTGGCGATTGCGGAACGCACTCCCGAGCACATTCCATGGGGATCGAGTGTGACAATCTCCATTTTGGCGGGGCCCGGTGTCGCTACATCCCCGCCTCGGGGGGGCGTGGCGCGGCGGCGGCCTCCGGGAAGGCCTTGCGGATTGAAGCGCCGATGAAATCGGGTGAAAAGATCGACTTGAAAAACGCGCCGTCCTGGCGGTATGTGACGTAGACAGGCGTCGTGCCGCCGAGCCTTTCAGCCACACGCGCCATTGCGTCGGCCAAGTACCCGACCTCATCGACAAGCCCGGCCTCCTTTGCCTCCGTGCCGAGGAAAATCCGGCCGTCGGCCAGCTCGCGCACCCGGCTTTCGTCCATCTTGCGGCCACCGGCCACTATTGAGACGAAACGGTCCTGCATCGAATCGACGATTTTCTGGAGCAGGGCGCGCTGCTCTTCGGTCAGCGTCTGAAATGGCGAGAGGATGTTCTTGTTCGGGCCGGAAGCGATCGTTTCCTCGTCAACCCCCAGGCGCTCGGCCAGGCGGCGGACATTGAAGGAGGACATTTTCACGCCGATCGAGCCCGTGATGGTGGTCGGGTGCGCCACAATCCAGTCGGCGCCGGCGCAGGCGTAATAGCCGCCGCTCGCGGCCATCGAGCCCATGATCGCCACGACAAAGCGCGGCCTGCCGGACGAGTCCGGGGCAGACGCGCGGAAATCGTCAAGCGCCTTCCAAATGTCATCGCTGGCCGTGACCTCCCCGCCGGGGCTGTCGATGCGCAGGAGAATGCCGGCGATGTGGCTGTCAACCGTGGCGCGGCGTATTGCGCGCAGCGCGCCGGCGGCCGTGCCGGTATCATCCTCCCAGATGCGGGCGCGCGAATCGGAACCCGTTATTTCGCCGACAAGCGGAACGAAGAGAACATACGGGGCGCCGGTGTCCCGGCCGCGGGCAGACAGGTTCAGTTCGCGGACCTCGGCAAGCGCGAAGTCGCCCTCTCTGGACGAAAACTGCTCAAGCGACGAAGCGGACTCGATGCCCGAGTAAATCAGGCGCGAGCAGCTCCACGCCGCCGTGAACACGAACAGCATGCCGATAGCGACGAAGCAGAAGGAAGCCACGAGGCATCCATGCCAGAGGCTGCCGAAGAAAGAACGCCCCCTGCGCCGAGGCCCTGGCGGCGGAGGCGGAGGTGGCGGGACGGCGCCGCCAGTCGGGACATTGTATTCAAATGGTTCCTCGCTCATTTGTCCATCCTACTATGATTTGCGTTTTACCTGGGTCATGGCAAAGGATTGCCTGCGTCCTATTCTACACTTTAGTCTCTCCATTTTCCACCTTGCCACGCCCCTTGAAGGGGGGCATGACGAGTTCCTCCTCGCGACGGTGGCGGAAAGGCGCCAAGGCAAGCGCGGCGAGTGTCCGGAGGACAATCACGGCGTCGATGAACGGGCCGGCGTTCTCGGCATAAAAGGCGTCCAACTCCAGCTTTTCCTCCCATGACACGGCATTGCGCCCATTGACCTGGGCCCAACCCGTCAGGCCGGGGAGGACATCGTGGCGCCGCGACTGCCTCTCGGTGTAAAGCGGGAGATATTCGGGGAGGAGGGGCCGCGGGCCGACGACGCTCATGTCGCCGCGCAGGACGTTCAGCATCTGCGGCAGCTCGTCGAGGCTTGTCCTGCGGAGGAAGCGCCCCAGCGGCGTAATGCGCTCGGCATCTGGTTCCGGCCCGTCGCGCATCGTCCTGAATTTCAGAATCGTGAACACGCGCCCGGCGCGGCCGGCGCGCTTCTGGCGGAAAAGCACTGGGGAACCCATGGAAACGCGCACGGCCAGGGCCACGGCGGCGAGCGCGGCAAGCCACAGCGGGGATGTCGCGGCCACCGCCGCGACGTCGAGGGCGCGCTTCAGCGCCATGTAATGCCGGGGCTTCATTCTGCGGGCGCCCCTGCCGCTTCACGCGACGCACCAGACTGGCGGCGGCATACGAACACGAGGCCGCCCATGGACGAGTAGACGACAGTCAGGACGACCTCCGCCGCGGAAATCAGCGCGGCGGCGGCGGCGCCGTCGCCAAGCCCCATTGCCGACATGAAAATCGTGTAGCCAAGGTCGCGGAGGCCAAGTCCGAAGACCGAGACGGGGATCATTTCGAGAAAAGTCTTGATTGGCAGGAAGAGGAAGAAGGGGGCCAGCGGGATTGAGAGGCCGATGGCCCTGGTGATGGCCCAGACTGCCATGATGAGGTTGAACTGGAAGAGGAAGGAGATGGCGATTGCCGCGGGCAGCGTCGCCGCTTTGCCGCCGTAGCGGCGCATCGCGCCGGCAATCTTCGACGCCATTGCGCCGATTCTGCCGCGCAGCCCCGCGCCCGGCACCAGCCGCAGTGAAAGGGCGAAGAAGCGGTCGCTTGAAAGGGCGGCCGCGAGGCCGGCAAGGGCCGCGAGGGCCACGGCGGACGGGATTGGGAACCACCTCTGCCACTCGGGGACTGCCCCGCGCGCGAAAACGGCCGCCGCGCAACCATACGCCGAAAGCGCCAGGAACCCGGTTATCCGGTCCGCGAGTATTGAAGCCGCGACCCTCGTGTGCTCCCCGGTCCGCGCGCCGATGTCGGCGACCCGGTATGCGTCGCCGCCTATCGTGGATGGCAGGAAGAGATTGAAGAACGAGGCGGTGATGTAGCTCGCCCAGAGCGTCGGGAGGGGCTGGCCGAGGCCGTCGGCGGACAGGAACAGGCGCCACTTTGCGGCGCTGACGAATGTGTTGGCAATCATCAGCGCGAAGGCGAGTCCGAGCCAGCGCGGGTCTGAGCCGCGAAGGCGCGCGCCGAGGTCGGCCCAGTCCAGCTTTGAGTAGAGGAGGCAGACAAGGGCCGCGCTGAATGCGGCCTTTAGCAATGTCTTTATCGTTTTTGGCATGGCTGTTGATTTTGGCGGATTTCTCGGAACACGACGATGGGGGAACCGGAAAACGAAAGGCTGGCGCAGGCGCCGGTCGCCTCGTTGAGCGTCGCAGTGAACCAGCGGCGGAGCGCCAGCCGTTCGACTGGGTACTTCACGCCGGTGGCGGAGAGGCGCTGCGACTGGTCAAACCCGAAGAACGAAATCTGCATGCCGGGAGCGGTGTCCAGCCTGGCGCCGGGCGCCCGCGCCACGGTGAAGACACCGCGGTCGGTGAGCATGGCGACACCGGGGACCGATTCCGAGAAGTCGGCGAGCCACGCGATGTTGGCGAGGGTGTGGTCCTCGCGCCCGCCCGTGGCGCCGAGGACAAGGATGTCGGTCCAGCCATTCGAGAGACAGAGGCGGAAGGCCTTGGCGAGGTCGTTGTCATCCTGTTCGGCGACGGCGAACACGCGGTCGGGGTAGCGGCGGCGGAAGGAGGCCGGCAGGCTGTCCATGTCGCCCACGGCGGCGTCTGGGGGGCGGCGCATCCGGCGGAGGTACCCGGAGGCGGCGCTGTCGCAGCAGACGACGCGGCGCGCCGCATCCAGCGCGCCACGCGCGACCGGCGACCTGGGGAAATCGCCAGCCGCAAGTATCACAGTTCTGCCTTTGAAGTCGTCCATTGGTGGAAAGCGTCTAGAATTCGAAGAGGTGGAGCTGGCCGGCTTCGGCGTCGAAGTCTATTTTCTGGCGCGAGCGCTTCGCGAGCTTGGGCTGTCGCGAGGCGTCGAGTTCGCCGTCTTCGAGATTGGAGAGGATCTCCCTGGCGCGGGAGACAATTGGGGCGGGCAGGCCGGCGAGGCGCGCGACCTGGATGCCGTAGCTTTTGTCGGCCGCGCCACGCGCCACCGTGCGCAGGAAAATGATTGACTCGCCCTGTTCGCGGACCTGCACAGAGTAGTTCTTCACGCCAGGAAGCTGGAGTTCGAGGTCGGTGAGCTCGTGGTAGTGCGTCGCGAAGAGCGTCTTGGCCTTGACCGCCGGGGTGTTGTGCAGGTATTCGGCCACGGCCCAGGCGATCGAAATGCCGTCAAACGTAGAAGTGCCGCGCCCGATTTCATCGAGGACGACAAGCGACCGAGGTGTTGCGCAGTTGAGGATGTTGGCCGTCTCCTGCATTTCGACCATGAAGGTGCTGCGGCCGCGGGCGAGGTCGTCGCCCGCGCCTACGCGGGTGAATATCCTGTCCATCACGGGGATGGAGGCCTCGGCCGCCGGGACGAACGAGCCGGCGTGGGCCATTGCGGCGATTATCGCCACCTGGCGGATGTACGTGGACTTGCCGGCCATGTTCGGGCCGGTGATGATCGCGATCTGGTTGCCGGAGCAGTCGAGCGTCGTGTCGTTTGGCACGAAGCGCGCGGCGTCGTCCATGCACTCTATTACCGGGTGTCGCCCGGCCACGATGCGGAGCGAGTCGCCGTCATGGACGTCGGGGCGGACGTAGCCAAGGGCGAGGGCGCGGTCCGCGAACGAGGCCAGGAGGTCGAGTTCCGCCACGGCCGCGGCGCTTGCCTGGATTGCCGCGGTCTTGGACGCCACATCCTCGCGCACCTGGCGGAAGAGGTCGTACTCAAGGGCCTGGGCCTTGTCCTGCGCCCCGAATATCTTCTCCTCGTATTCCTTGAGCTTCGGCGTGATGAAGCGTTCGGCGCCGACGAGCGTCTGGCGGCGCTGGTAGTCCTGCGGGACGAGGCCGAGCTGCCCCTTCGAGACTTCGATGTAGTATCCGAAGACCGAATTGTGGCGGACCTTGAGGTTTTTGATGCCGGTGCGCTCCTGCTCGGCGGCCTGGTATTCCGCGAGCCACGCATGGCCCTCGCGGGCGAGGTGGCGGAGTTCGTCCAGCTCGGCGCTGAAGCCGTCGCGGATAACGTCGCCGTCCTTGAGCGTCGCCGAAGGGGAGTCCGAAATCGCCCGCTTGATCAGGGCGGCCGTCTCTGGCAAATCAGCGATGGCGCCGGCGAGGCGGGCGAGGCCGGGGTCGTCGGCCTGCGAGAGCGCCAGGCGGACGGACGGCAGGGATTCGAGGGAGGCGCCGATGGCGTTCAGGTCGCGCCCATTGCCAAGGCCGGCGCCGATGCGGGCGATTAGGCGCTCCATGTCCCGGATTTTCCCGAGGGCGGAGCGGAGAGTCGAAAGGGCGATGCGGTGCCCGACGAGCCATGACACGGAGTCGAGGCTTGAGCGGATGGCGCCGAGGCGGCCGAGGGGGCGGCGGATCCGCGCGCGCAGGGCGCGTGCGCCCATCGGGGTCTGCGTGGCGTCGAGGACGCCGACAAGTGAGGTCGTGCGCCCGCGCGCCTTGTCGGGGAAGAGGTCCAGGTTGCGGCATGTCGTCTCGTCGAGAACCAGGCAGTCGCCCGTCGCGGCGAGCCTGATGCCGCGCACGTGGCCCGTCTCGCGCCGCAGGTCCAGGGTGACGTACTTGAGCAGGGCGCCGGCGGCCTGGACCGCCTCGGGCACTTCGGCGAGGCCGTAGCCGTCCAGGGTCTGGACGCCGAAGTGGCGGGTGAGCTCCTGCGTTGCGGCGTCGAACTGGAATGTCCAGTCGTCGGCACGCGTCACGGCGGCCTGGACAAGCGCCAGCTGCTCGGCATACTCCGGGGAGGCGTCCGAGGCATCGCGCGGGACGACGCACTCCGGGGGCGCGTATCGCGCGATCGCATCGCAGAGGGCGCGGCCGTCGGCGGCGCTTTCGACGACGAAGTCCCCGGTCGAGAGATCGAGGGCGGCAAGCCCCCAGGGGCCGCGCGGCGACTTGTAGAGCGCCACGATGAAGTTGTTGTTCGCCGCGTCGAGTATCGTATCCTCGGTTGCTGTGCCCGGGGTCACGACGCGGACGATTTCGCGGCGGATGACGCCCTTTGCGGCGGCGGGGTCCTCCATCTGCTCGCAGATTGCGACCTTGAGCCCGGCCCTGACGGCCTTTGCCAGGTATGAGTCGACGGCGTGGTACGGGACGCCGCAGAGGGGGGCCCCGGCACGCTTCGTCAGGGCGACGCCGAGAATCGGCGATGCGCGGACGGCATCGTCGAAGAACATCTCGTAGAAGTCGCCGAGGCGGTAGAAGAGAATCGTGTCGGCCGGCAGCGACCTGCGCACGGCCAAATACTGGCGCATTAGCGGCGTAAGTTCGCCATCCTGGGTCTTGGGCATGGGAGGTTGAAAGGTTGAAAGGTTGAAAAGTTGAAAGGTTGAAAGGTTCGGAGTTTGTGAGTTCAGAGTTTGCGAGTCGCCTTCGCCTCGGCGGGCGATTGGCAGCGTCGGAAGAGTTCGGCGACGCGGTCGTCGTCGGTGCAGGACGGCGAAAGGCCGTATGCATTGTCAACGGGCGCGTCGAGGTGCGCGTGGGCCTTCAGGGCGAATTCGGTCAAGGCGCAATCGTTCGCGAAATCGTAGAAGCGCATCCGCGCAAAGTCGCTCACCACTATCGCGCGCGGGAGCTGCGGGACCGTTGCCATTCCCCTCACATACTCCATCGCCTGCTTGAAGGCCGCGAAGCGGTCGTTTTCATGTTCCGCCCGCAGGGCATGGAGGATGCCTGTCATTCCATGACCTCCCAGTGGCCGCCCTTGTCCGGGCCGACGCGGCGAATGCGACCAGCCTTCTTCAAGATATCGAGGTAAAGAATAACCGTGCTTCTGGCAACCCCAAGTTCGGCGATCATGCCTTTCTGTGTAATGCTTGGAGTCTTTCGCACAAGATCAATTAGGCTTTCAAGAAGTTTTTGGTTGTTTTTTCTGACCGATTTTTCTGACCGATTTGCTTTCCCGGCTTCTTTGCCGCCGCCATCGTTTTTCATACCACCTTTCATGCCACTTTTCATACCACCACTTCCACCTTCAAAACCTCTCCTATGGCCGGTTTCGTGGTCTTTCTCATGGCTGGTTTTCTTACCACCTTCCTGGCTGGTTTTCTTACCACTTTTCAGGCCAGTTTTCAGGCCAGTTTTTCTGACCGATTTTTCTGACCGATTTTTCTGACCGACTTCCCCTTCGGCTTCTGGAGAGTGCTCCGCGTTCAGCGGGACTGTGAGCCTGAAGATGTCGCCTTCGTCAAACACAGGCTCCGCGCCGGAGTATATCTTCACATACTTGTAGAGATTCCTCACTCCTGAGCCTAGTTCGTCGGCGAGCCGGATCTGGTGGAAGAAGTTGGCGATTATCGGATTCTTCGGCTCCGGCTCCAGGTTCCTCGGCGTAATCACTCCGTAATGTAAAGCCTTGTTCGCGTTGTCGGTGAACATCTCGTCGCGGCGGATGATGAATCGTGCCGGACGAGCGCTTGTGAACTCACGATGGACAAGCACGTTGACCAGCATCTCGCGGAGAATTTTTCCGCGAAGCGATACGCGCATCCCGTCTTCGAGATAGAACTTGTCCATGAGATGCTTCATCCCGAAGGAGAGCAACCTGTCGTAGCTCTCGATGAGGTTCGTCTGCACGATGTCGCGGTCGTCGTAGCGATCCACATTGACGCGCTGAAGGATTGCGTCCGTCTTGTATGCCGGGAACAAATCCCCGATCACGTCATCGCTTCCGAGCAGAAGAACCGCCGCCGCCTTGAAGCCCTGCTTGCCTGTTGTCGCGTCGATTCCAAGCAATCGTGCGCTTTTGAGAATCTGATCCGCCGACATCTTCTTCCAGGGATTCTCTTCGCTTACCATGTTCTTGACCGTCGGAATCAAGTCGAGG
>Ga0326513_10003956_pt1 | contig 10674 bp, 16 predicted proteins | sample 2_2465_0518_D_FD_203654 | JGI IMG/M metagenome (GOLD analysis project Ga0326513, IMG submission 203654) | Bovine rumen microbial communities from UC Davis, California, United States - 2_2465_0518 | ecosystem: Host-associated > Mammals > Digestive system > Stomach > Rumen | place: USA... | reverse complement strand
GCTCTTGGCAATGGGCCAGAGGGTCGTGTCCTTCCATGCGTCCCCGGGGCCGTAGGAGGCCAGCACCTCGTCCGGGTCCAGCAGCGGCCCGTCCTGCTCGTGATACTCGTAGGGCGCGTCTTTGCTGCAGCTGGGGTAATAAAACAGTCTGCACAGATCGTAGGTGGTCGGGTCGATGGTCTCGATGTCCAGCGCCTGCGCCACCTTCCGCGCGATGGCCGGGTACTCGTCCGGCGTCATCGGTCGGCTTGTGGGGATGATCCAGCGCAGGCGGGGCTTGAGCTCGGTGTGGCTGTGCGTGGTGTAGCTGCACATCCTCCATTCGTTGAGCACGATGGCGCGCTCCCACGCGCCGCTCTTGGCGTTGTCCGCATCCAGGGTGATCATGCTGCGCTCCCGCACGTTTGCCGTGCGGCGGATGCCGTCGTTCAGAAACCCGCCGACGAATCCTCCGGGCGACTCTTTGATCGTGTCTCGCTCGTCCTTGCTCATCGCCCGGTACTCCCGCGCGGTCTCCGCGGTGCGCAGCGGGGTGCTCATGCGCTTGCAGAACTGCTCCCACGTGATCTCTTGGTTCCGCCACTTCTTCGCTGTCTTTTTTCTCGCTTCAGCGATCCACATCGCCCTGTCCCTCCTCGTAGTATTTCCTCGGTCTGATCTCCGGGTGTCGCTCCAGGTACTCCGGCCATAGTCTGCGCGCCTCCTGCAGCGCTGCCCCGTGCAGCTTGTAGATGTGCCGCTCGGCGTAGTACAGACCGACCTCCTGCATCCCATAGCGCACGGCGTCCCAGCGCAGCAGGTTGATGTAGCGCAGTCGCAGGATCGCCCGGTGCCGTGCGTCGGGAAGCTCGGAGATGAACTCATCCACCCACGCTACCTGACGCACGCACCGCTTCGTCTTCTCCAGCAGCTCCTCGCCCTGCTCGGCCACGGCGATCAGCAGGGAGTCCTTGTGTACGTCTCCTCCCCCGCCGGGCGTGAGGGGGCCGTAGGCAGCGGTCACGCGCTCGCACTGGGAGCGCAGCTCGTCCAGCCGCCGCTCGCACTGCCGCTGCTCCATCCTTGCCTCCCGCACGGACCGCAGGAAGGTCCGCACGTCGTAGTTTTCTTCCGTCATTCTTCGGCCTCCTCCGTCCCAACACAGCAGTCACAGCCCAGCACTTCGCCGGTGATCAGGCTGCGATAGAGCCTGTTGTACTCCTCCCAGCACACCGGGCAGGTGGGGCGTCTTTCCTCCGGCGGCTCCGCCGGACGCTCCGGGTCTTGGTACATGCTCATTCCTCCTTCATCGGTGCTTCTTTCGCAGGGGCTTGGTGATGTCGTGCCGGATCAGCTCCGGGTAGCGCCGCGCGAAGGGGATCAGCTCCCGCTTTCCCTTCAGGATGCGCCGGTGGGCTGCATCAATGCGCTCCTGCCACACCTCGTGCTCCTGTCCGCCCTCCAGCGCGGGGCGGTATTTGTTGTAGTTGGCGCTCAATGCCGTGGTCAGCCGGTCCATGCGGTCCACGCCGAAGCCGAACTCCTCGTTCATCGTGATGCAGAGGATGTCCAAACAGAACTGGCGCGTCGTGTCCTCTGCCACGCTGGCGATGGCCCGCTCCTTCGCGGCCTGCCGTGCCAGGTAGTCGTTCATGGCTGTTCGTCCCCTCCTCCCCAGTAAAAATCAGTGTTGTACACGTTGTAGCGCTCCCGGATGTCCCGGCTGTCGGCTCCGCAGCAGCGGGCGCACAGCGACCGGTAATACCCGCACTCGTTGAGCTCCGGGCACCCACCGCGGTACACGCAGTTTGGTACCAGCACGTCGGACAGCTCCGGCTGCACCTCGTGGATGGCGCGCTTGAGGTCCTCGGCATAGGCCCTCGTCTCCGGGCTGGCCTGATAGCACAGCCTCTTCCGCATGGTGTCGATCAGCGCCTGCGCGTTGGCCTCGCCGATGAAGTCCACCGGCGCGTCCTGGGGCAGCTTGTCCCGCGGGATCCCCGTGCGGTCGGATCGCTGCGACCGGACGAAGCACTCCCACTTGTGACGAACCCAGTGGGTGGCGATCCAGCTCTTGATGCCGCTCCACCGCCACTTGATGGAGATGTCCCGGATCGGGCTGTGCTCCGCGATCAGCAGTCCCGTCTTGAATGCGCTTGTCGGCATGTGCCCCAGCGGGAACTTGCCCACGGTGACGCGGCAGTCGTCCACGACCTCCTGCCAGTCGCCTTTTACCTTCAGGATTTCAGTCATCACTCATTCCTCCCTTCCGGCACAGCGCCGCCAGAAAATACCCGGCGGTCGCTGCGAGGGGGACAATCCAGAGGAGATGATAGATGTTAATCATTGTTGATCGCCCTCCAGTACAGCACGGCAAACTGAGCCACGAGGAACATAGACGCGGTAAGATAGGCCTCGGAAGCGCTGATCGTGCGCAGAGCGAATTGCGCCACGGTATTTGCGATCCAAACGATAATCGGAATAATAAGGCCAAGACTCATTTTTACTCCTCCTTGATGTCGTATCGTTCGACAGTCCGTGTGATCTTCGCCCGGCGCATGCTCTTTGCCCGCGCGCCGGTACCCAGAGCCAGGCACAGCTCGTCCAGCACGACGCTCACGTCTGCCAGTTCCTCGACCACCTTGGCGAGCGCCACGGCCCTGGCGGCGTCGTTCTTCGCCCGGCGGAGCTTGCTGATCGCCTGCACCAGCTCGCCGCACTCCTCCTGCACCAGGTCCATCACGTTGTGCGTCCCGTTGTAGTTGGTGATCCGCTGGAGCAGCGCCTGCTCGTCGTAGTTGTCGATGCCCAGCTTATCCTCCAGCAGGAGGATCGCCTTGTCCGGCTTGCTCTCGCACAGCCACGGGCAGCACTTCGTGTGCGCTGCGCCCAGCTTTTCCGGCACGCTGCACGACATGCACGCCCGGCCCCCACCACACCACCGCTCCAGCAGCTCATGCAGGTAGTTGTGGCGCGCGTCCAGGTTGGTCATGTCCCCGTAGCCGGGGAGGCGGGTATAGTCCCTCATTTCGATCCCTCCATCCGTTTGATCAGTCGATCCAGATACCAGCGGGCCTTGCGCAGGTCTTCCAGACCGTTCTTGCTCGGCCAGCGCCAGAGGTATTTTAGTGACTGCCCGGTCAGAAACGCCGCGACCGGGTCGGTCTGGCTGCTCAGTGCCGCCTCGATGGCGTCGATGCACTCGATGCCCCCGCGGGTGTAGTGCGTGGGGTGATTGACCGGGTCGTCCTTTACCTCCGCCTTCGGCGCGAACACAGACTCAATGCCCGTCTGCGCGGACACATTGTGGACGACCTCGATCTCGTTTCCGAAGCGGCGCAGCAGCTCGGCGTCGTCGCAGTCGGTGCATGCCGCTCCGGGGAGCTGCCCCTTGGCGTCCGGGTTCACCCGGCTGGACAGCCGGCACTCGTCGCAGTTTCGGTAGTCGCAGTAGTGCGTGCGCGCGGCGAACAGGTTGGGCGTCACCATCGCCTGCCCGCGTGCGTTCTTTACTCGATAAACAGTCATGCTCTTTCCTCCTTGTTGATATATCCCCGCAGGGCGCCCAGCAGGGCCTCCTGCGTTGCGTTCTTCTCCCGCATCACCCGCATCACCCGCTCGTCCAGCGTTCCCTGGGCGATCAGGTGGTGTATGATCACGGTCTCCTTCTGCCCCGGGCGGGGCAGTCTTGCGTTAGCCTGCTGATACAGCTCCAGGCTCCACGTCAGCCCGTACCACACGATGATGTGGCCTCCGAATTGCAGATTTAGTCCGTGTCCCGCTGAAGCCGGGTGGCAGAGCAGCATTTCGATCTTCCCGGCGTTCCAGTCCTCCGCGTCCTTCGGCCCGGAGAACACCCGCGCTTTGGGGAAGCGTTCCAGGATGCGCTGCTTGTCGTGTTCGTAGGCGTAAAACACCAGCAGGTTGTTGCCCGCGCTGGTGTCCACGATCTCGCCCAGCGCGTCCAGCTTGGCCTCGTGGATGGGGATCACGTTCCGCTCGTCGTCGTAGACGGCCCCATTGGCCATCTGCAGCAGCTTCCCGGCCAGCGTCGCCGCCATGTCGCCGCGGATCGCGCTGGTCATCTTCGCCAGCTCCTCCGGCTTGCGGGGATCCAGCTCCCGGAAGCCGCTCTTGCTCTGCAGCAGCGGGATCACCTTCTCCTGCTCAAAGGTGGCGTAGCGCTTGCGCGCCCTGGCGTCCAGGTGGACGGGGATCTCGTTGTACACCGGCTCCGGCCACTCCGGGTTGGCAATGGACAGGCACAGGTCGCGCAGCTCCCGGTCGATGGACGCCTTGGCGCCGGGACGCAGCTTCCACTCGTAGACGACGTGTCCCTTGTGCGCGCCCATCGAGAAGTACCTGCTGCGGTACTCGCTCACCGTGCGGCCCAGCCGTTTCCCCCGGTCCAGCAGATAGACCTGCGGCCAGAGGTCGAGGTAGCCGTTGGGCGCGGGGGTGCCGGTCAGCCCGATGACGTAGCGCACGTCCTGGATCGCCCGGCGCAGGCAGCGCCAGCGCTTGGTGGACTGGCTCTTGAAGCTGGACAGCTCGTCGATGATCACCATCTCATAGGGCAGCTTGCCGCCCAGCTCGTCCATCAACCACACCAGGTTGTCCCGTCCGATGATGTACAGGTCCGCCTCCGCGTGCAGCGCCCGGCGCCTTTGCTCGGCAGATCCGGCCATCAGGGCGGTGCGGATGCCGGTCAGATGATCCCACTTCCGGCATTCCTGCCCCCATACGGTCTCGGCCACGTTCTTCGGCGCGATCACGAGACAGCGCCGCACCGTCCACTCGTCCCACAGCCGCTCGGAGAGCACCGTCAGCGCCGTCACGGTCTTGCCCGTATGCCCAACCCCATCCCAAGCCAAAGCGCACAGTGTTCGTGCGCGAGGCAGAATTCATACGCTTGCTTCTGATGAGGGTAAGGGTTGTAGATCATTCGCTATCACCACCCCTCTTCCCGAAGTTCGGGTCGTGCGCCGCGTGCCACTTCGCGTGCTCAGACTGTGACGGGAAGACCATCAAATTTTCCGGCGCGTTGTTTCTTTTGTCTCCGTCAATGTGGTGAACGACCTCTCCTTTATGAAGCGCCCTTCCCAGCATCTGCTCGGCAACAACACGGTGTTCATGCCGTCCATATCGCTTGGTGTAGGTCTTTCCTTCACCGGCGTTCATACGAGCGTTACGAAGTTTTTCCCTGACTTCCGGTGTCATTCTGACCGGGTTCAGTTCTTCGTTCAGCGCTGCCATGTGACACTGCCTGCTGCAAAAAGCTCTGGCTGATCTCTTCCGTTGACTCGGCACACGACAGACGGGCTTCCCACAGCGGAAGCAGTATTCGGGTTCAAGGTTATCTTTTTTCATTTCCCGGTCCTCACCGCGATGGCGACATCCGCCTTCTCCGGCAGCGGGATACCGCGCAGCAGGGCGAACACACTCTCCCAGTCGGTCACGCCGTTCAGCGTGAACCGGAAGGCGCCCGGCACCGCGGGCTTGACACTCTGCGCCACGGGTACGTAGTTCAGCTGGATTAAGTCGTTGATGGTCTCATCCCGGACGTCCTCGGCCTTACCGGGCGTAACGGGAACCGCGTTTTCCACCGGCTCCTCGGCCTCAACTGTGTCATGTGCGGGTTCAACTGTGTCATCCGCGGCCTCGGTGACGGTGTTGGCCGGGGTCCCCGGCTTGCCGCCCACCACGCCGTTGCAGAAGGCGTCCCACTTGGCGCGCTCTGCCTTTCCCGGTCTGCGGCGTCCGCACTGATCGTACCCGGTATGAAAACCAAGCTGGTTAATCCTGTGCAGGACGGTTGGCTGGGTGCATCCGAACATCTGCCCCAGCATGGAGCATGACGGCTGGTACAGCTCCTTCAGGCGCTCCAGATACAAGCGCTGTTTGTCCTCTGGCAGGGCCTTGAAGTCTTTCCAGGTCATCGGCTCGTCCAGCTTCAGCGTGACCACGGGGCCGTTGAGCTTTCGCTTTTGCGCCTCGGTCAGGTTGTCGCTGGGCAGCGTGCAGCCGCTCCTGCGGCCCACCTTGTGCTTCGCGCCCTGCGCGATGCGCTTTTTCTGCATGGCGTCGAAATCAAAGTCGTTCACTTCCTGTTCCTCCTCTTCGTTCGTTTCGTAGTTCGCGGATCTCCTTGCGCTTTTGCCAGTAGGGATGATCCTCGTATCGCTGCAGCCGGGCGCACTGCTTCTGCAGGCACTTGCGGTTGCGCATCTGCCTTGCGCTGAGATTGCATTTGTGCAGGTGGCAGAAGCCGATGCAGTGCTCCTTGTTTGCGCCCAGCGAGCAGGAGCTTTTCCGGCGCTGCCGTTTCTTGCTGCTCCGCACCGTCCTCACTCTCCCTTCTGCAGGCGGCGCAGGATGTCCCGCCCCAGCCCTCCGGTCAGCACGCCGCACCAGGCAGAGCGGAAGAATTTCTCCAGCTCATAGCGGTTGCCGCGTCTGCCGCTCCAGTCAACCACGTACCCGCCGCTTCTGACGCTTCGGCACGCCCGGTAGTCGTCTGCGGCCTGTTTCACGATGGCGCAGGCCAGCTTTTCCACGGCAGACTCGTCCAGCGGGCCCATGCGCCGCTCCTCGTCCGGGACGAACATCGGGCAGCTGCGGACCTTGTAGCTTGGGATCACCCGCGACAGCGTCCTGCGATTCGTCGTCCACTGCGTGTGGAACATCGTGTGCTCGGCGTCCCAACCCTCCACTGGCTTCAGCTCCCGCGACCACGGGCAGCCATGGAACTCGTTGGGAACCGCGTTGGCGCAGTGGACGCAGCGGGCTTCTTTTTCAGCAAAGGCTGTCACGGGCACTCCCTCCATTTGACGTTGGTCGTATAAGTTCCCATCGCCACGGCCTGCGAGTGACTGTTGACAAACAGATCTATCGTCTTTCCCTTGACGCCGGTGTCCTCTGCGATATAGATCACGCCGTTGATCTCGACCTCGCTGCCCAGCGGGATCACGCTCGGATCGACCGCGATCGTGCGCCCTTCCGTCGCCATCGTGCCTGTGGCCGTGATGCCGTCATCCTTCGAGCAGCACTTCACACAGGGGCAGTAGTGGTAGATGCGGAACTCGCCGGCGTCGTGCCACGCGGGTTTCTCCGGCTCTGCCTCCGGCTCACTCTCCGCTTCCTCGGCGGCCTCGTAGATCAGCTCCACCGTCATGTCCCGCGCCTCCAGGGTCTCGATGTACTCGGCCTGCTGCTCGATCAGTTCGTCTCTCTGCCGCAGCTGGTCGCTTTGGTGACCGATGCTGAAGGATTCGGCCAGCGCCAGGACGACCAGGATCAGCTGTCGTATCGTATATTTATTCATCCGTTATTCACTCCTTTTCTTTTTCTCAGCGTCTTGCGGACGTGCCGGTTCCAGTCCTCCTTCGGCCTGCACCGCTCCGGGCAGTTGGGTTTGCGTTTGCAGTTTTCACACGGACTCATCGGGGAACCTCGCTTTCGTCACGGCGATAGGAAACTCCTCTATCTCGCTTGCCCACACCGGCTCGATGCCGTTGCGCTGGGCGGTCAGCGGGAATCCGCCGATGCCGTCGAACAGGCTGCCCAGCGTCAGCTTGTCCCGTCTCTCAGCCGGATACTGTTCGACGATCCGACCGAACATCCACTGCCAGAACGGCAGGGCGATGCTGTTGCCGAGAGCCTTATAGCGCGGACTGTCAGCGTCCTTGTGCTTCTTACCATTGCTGTCCACCCATTCACCGATGTCCGTCCACCCGTCCGGGTATCCCTGCAGCCGTTCACACTCCAAGGGGGTCAGACGGCGGACGATGTGGTGGGGAGGATTCACGATCTGCGGGTCTTTATAGTCACGGGCCATAAGGGTCTGCGCCACTTCTTCGCTGGCGGTCATGTAGCTTCCCACCGTGGAGGAGTATACCGGCGCTACCATCACCGCCTGCTGGTCGTGCATCGTGTCCAGCGTGTTGGCCTGTTCCGCCATGCTCATTTGATTAAGCTGGCCGTTGCCAACGCACAGGGCCGTATAATCCGTCACCCGGTTCTGGTGGTCGCCTGTGATGGTGCATACCGTCTTGCCGTCGCCGTTGCCACGGGCGTCATAAACTGCCGGTCTGTCGATCGTGTTCAGCGTGTAGGACACTTCTTCTGTCCACCCTTTTCCGTTGCAACCGGCATTATCGGAGCGACCGATTCCGTTTCCCTGTAAGCAGTACGATGGCTGCACAACGGCAATCCCGCCTTGATTACACGCAGGACTTCCACCGTTCAGATCGAGCGTCCGGGCTGTATCCGCCTCATAGATGCCGCTGTGCGGGTTGGGGGACTTCATGGCGTTGCTGTCGTAGGAAGAAATGCCGTAAGCGGTTACCATTGGTACATACCCGCCGCCCATACCCATCGAAGCTGGAAGAGCGGTCGAAATCCCATCCGTCTGCACGGTGGCGTGGTTCTGGTTGCTCTCTAACAGGATTGGCTCATTTGCTTGTAGAACGCATGGATACCCTTGGCCAGCCTGTCCGCCGCCAGTTGATAGGCTCATGTGTTTCTCTTCTGTAAGGAAACACTCTCCGTTTCCTTTTGTTACAACGCCGCTTGCACCATTGCCTTGCATCACATAGGACTCTCCGCCGCCGTATCGGCACTCGCCGGAGTAAAGCGCCTCAGCAACTCCATTGGGCGGCTGAATGTGTTTGCTTTGAACGTCCCACGGGTTTAGGCATTTGCTTGCGCCCTCAACGCCGCCTCCAGCTGCTCCGGCAGTTTCTTGCCCCGCTTCTCCGCACGGTTCAGGATCCCCTGACAAGCCTTCGCGCTCAAAGAGTATCTCGGGTGCGGACAGGCCTCCAAAATCTGCGACAAGCGAGATGCGTTTTCTTCTTTGGGGGACTCCCCAAAACTGTGCGTCGTGTACTCGCCAAGCAACGCTCCACTCGCCCATTGCGCCGTAGAGACACCCGGCCTTGCTCCACTTTCCCTTTTCAGGCAGAGGCACGTCGGGAGCGTCCGGCTCTGCGACCCTTGCGATCTCCGTGAGGACGGCTTGGAAGTCTTTGCCGCCGTTGCTGCTGAAAGCTCCGGGGACGTTTTCCCAGACCATGTATCGGGGTCTGGCGTCTTCGGGGTCGGCTCCATTTCTGATGTCATTGTCTCGCATCTCCTTTACGATTCTGATTTGTTCCATGAACAGGCCGGATCTCTCTCCGGCAAGCCCGGCGCGTTTACCGGCAACAGACAAGTCTTGGCAGGGGCTGCCGCCGGTGATGATGTCCACAGCCGGGAGCGTGTACCCCGACAGCTTCGTGATATCGCCAACGTGTTTCATCGTTGTCTCCTTTAGTCTTTGAAGTAATACTGGCCCTCGTATCCCTCGGCCCGGAGCGGAAGGCCCGTGGCCCACGGGATCACTGGGCACATCGCCGCGCACATCTGCTCCACGGTCTTGCCGCCGATGGGCTCCGTGCAGATGCACTCGTCGTGGACGTGGGCGCGGATGTCAAAGCCCTGCTCGGTCAGCGAGAACATCGCCTCGCGCAAAATATCGCGCGCTGTGGCCTGAACACAGTTGTGTACAAGGATGGGTCCGTTCTCCCCCAAAACGACGTAGCGGTGCTTCGGGCCGCTGTTGATCACGTCGTAAACCGGTTGCTCGGGTCCGGTGTGTCGGTCAGTCTGTCGGACGGACAACCGTGCTCCAGTCGGTACAGCAGTGTGGTGTACCCGATGCCCGTCTGCTCGGCGAGTTGCTTGACCGGGATCACTGTTCCATTGAACTCCACGACACGTGCGCCGCGCTTGTTCCGGCAGTTGGTTTTGCGCGTTGTCCAGCGGCAGTTTTCCGGTGAGTATCCCTGCTCGTTGTCCCGACGGTCCAGGTCCAGCCCCACCCGATAGGTCGGCCCCATGTCCTCCCAAAAGGCATCGAAGCTGTTCAACCAGCGTTCGCAGACCGTGATGCCGCGTCCGCCGTAGTTCTTCCAGGCGGGGTGCGTTGGCAAGGTGCAGCGCTGGATCATGGATCGCCACACCCCGTAGGCCGAATGAGCCGACATTCCGTGCGTCGTTCTCGCTCTGGAGATCAGCTCTCCTTTTTTGCAGCCACACGAGATTTCCCTTCCGGCGCGCTCCTGCTTTCGGATTTCCCTTATGTCCATGGTCTTGATCGTTCCGCAGTCGCAGAGCACTCGCCAGAGCACCCTTCCATGCGCGTCTTTCCGGTCGCTCGGTTCCAAAACCGTCAGGTAGCTGTACCGGTATCCGCTCCAGTCCGTTGCATTCTTTCGCATGCTTCCAGCCCTCCGTCGTCATGATTTGGTGGTCTCCCGTGACGAGCAGTCCATCCAGTTCAAACAATATCTCATCCCGGCACTGCCATTCACTGCCCAAACTTTGCACCCAGGCTTCGCCATCCCACACCTCGTCCAGGTGCGTCACCGTCTCGATGGGTACCCACCCTCGCTTGGTGAGGACCGGTGTTCCTGCGGCCCAGCAGTTTTCGACCAGCTTCCCGCCCCAGGTCTCCAGGCGCCCCCAGTGGCGCGTCTGCTGCTCCACGCCCATATAGGTGAGGCTCTTGCGGTCCGGGTGGTACCGGCTCTCCTCGTACTTCGCGCCCACGTAGGCCAGCCGCCTGCCGCTGGGCAGCGTCATCCAGAGGATGCCCTGCTCCATGTCGAACCGTACATGACCGAGGGACGATTCGGTGGTCACGTTGCGGGC
>Ga0326513_10003955_pt1 | contig 10675 bp, 27 predicted proteins | sample 2_2465_0518_D_FD_203654 | JGI IMG/M metagenome (GOLD analysis project Ga0326513, IMG submission 203654) | Bovine rumen microbial communities from UC Davis, California, United States - 2_2465_0518 | ecosystem: Host-associated > Mammals > Digestive system > Stomach > Rumen | place: USA... | reverse complement strand
AGGCTCCGCTGTCCAGAAGGAAATCGCCGTAATAGGGAATCAACCGCTCCGTATCTGCATCAGCATAAAAGAACGATTCCAGTATGAACGGGTGATGCTTCACAATTAGCGGGTCGTACCCCCCCCGTTCTCCATGGGGCGACCCCGGCCAAGAACAACTGCAATTTTCTCCTCTTTTGGTATGTTCCCACAGCTCATCAGGCCCGCTATGAATATCCTCATTCAGGCTAAGGCCACCCCCCATAACAGGGTTAGAAACGTTTGCAGGCCGTTCGGAAATCTCAATAGGGTGTGCGGGCTTGCCAGATACAGAACCATCTATGCTAAGGCCACCCCCCCCCCGAATATTTTCGGGCTTAACAGGTGCAGCCACGCCTGACCCACGAGATAAACCTGCATACTCGTATACCTGCCTATGATTATCACGGTCTACTCCTGCGAGAAATATCTTCATTGCTGCATCAAATGCCTCCCGGTATTCGTAGCCTTGGCGGGTGAAGGCTGCAACGCGCCGCCAGAACGGCGACAAACTTCCATTGCCTGCCCCCCCCCGCAAGATACACTCTCACGGCGTGAACCACATGCCGCAATGCGGGCATTTGATCTCTTTGGGCTCCTCATCCTTTGGCTTCTCAGGAGCAGGCGCGAACAGGTCATCCAGTGCGGTTGTGTCAGTCTGCGTGAAGCCAAACTCCGACATATCGAAGTCCATTTCCAACTCTGCCAGCTCGGCCTCCAACTCCGTGAAGTCCCACCCGGACAGCTCTGCGCTCTTGTTATGCACAAGCGCGTATTCCCGCCGCTGCGCCTCTGTCAGATGGTCAAGCCGTATGCAGGGTACACTTTCCAGCCCCATTTCCAGCGCCGCCATTTGCCGCCCGTGACCTTCAACGATCATGTTGTTGTCGCCCCAAATGCCTATGGGGTCGAGGAAGCCGTTCTCGCGGATGCTGGCCTTGATGACGCTCAGGTCTTCTTCCGCGTGTTTGCGGGCGTTGTGTTCGTATGGCGTCAAATCCCCTGGCGGCAGGTATACGATCTTCAATTCCTCCATGTTGTAGCCTCCTATAGCTAAAACCGCCGTAAAACGGCATTATAGCGTGTTTCGCTTCACGCTTATAAGTTATCGCGCAAACAAACAAAACGGCTCTACGGGCCGTTTTTGCGCGTCTGGCAACGAAAAAAGCGGTTGGCGCATCGCTGTACGCCATTAACCGCCCTTTTGCCATCGGTTACGAAGCACCACCCCGGAGTGACCGCAGATAGGCGGTATAGCCCGTAGGCCGTCCTTCCCGGTGAAGGTGTGAAGATCCCGATGGACTTGCGGTCCACTTCAAAGAGCCGCCGCCCGGATTCGAACCAGGAACCTGCTGATTACAAGTCAGCTGCTCTTGCCAGTTGAGCTACACCGGCATAAAGTTGGGAGCGCGTGATTTAGTTGGAGGGATTGTTCACTATCCTTTCCAAATTATGTTTAACGTGCCCCCGACTATCGACCCACAAGCAATCCCACGTCCCCACCAACGCAGGAGGCGGCGCGGGTGAAAAAGATAAGCCCCGCGCTCTTTATTTATCCCGCTCCCGATCACTCGCGGCAGTGACCGGGTAGCACAACCTGTGGGCGGGGCTGCTTACCTGCCGCCCGCATAATGCACCGGGTGTCCCCGGCTGTGCACAGTCCTTATTATACTCAAAAGTACTGCACTGTGTTGACCTAAAATTCAGGCAAATCACGATATTCAGGATTTGGGATGCGTTTGTTTATCTTGTGTAGCTCCCTTATGGCAGCGACTTTGCCGCCTGAAAGGATTGCAGACAACCCAATAATAAACGCCGTGTTATCATACTTTGTATCAACCGATACGCTGTTGACAAACATTTGGGCGCATTTCATAGCATCCCGTCCGCTGTCTGTTTCACAGGTTTCAAGTGCTTTATAAAAATCCTGGACGTATTCAGGCGCATCCAGCCATTCCTGTTTGCGAAGCGTGTCGATTCTCCCCTGAGCAAATCCGAACTCCGCTTCCAACCTGCCGATTTGCCGCTTTAGCTCGTCCCTCTTGCTCATCAATGTTTTTATTTCATCCTGCAAACCGTCTATCTGTTCATACTGTGTTCCGCTCTTGGCTACAATGTCAAGAATAATGGGTATCACCTTGCTTTGGAGCTGCGCCTTGTTGCAGCCCCTTTTCAAAAGTTCACTATGCAGACATTCAAGCCCCGTCATGGTACAACCTCCTATCGTTCGTTTATACGATCGGCTCCAAATCCCCGTTCTTCATCTCGTGCAGAATCCAGTAGAATATGCGGCGCACGGTGTAGAACTGGCGCTCCCCCATCGGCGGGCGCGTGTCCGGGTTGGCGTACAACGCCTGTACTCCGCTTCTCTGGGTCACGGCACGTATGATATAGCGCGGGTCAACCTCAAACTTGTATAGCTCTCTCGCCGCGTCTGAGGCCCCTCTCGCCGCCTGTTCAATCATCCGTATATCATTCAGCAGCCGGTCACGCTTCGCCGCCGTAGCCGCCACAGGGTCGCTTGTACGCCCGCTTCCGTGGGGCAGGAAGGTCCCGAACTCCTTCCCGCCCTTGTGGTAGATCGCCGGGACAGGCGTGGACAGCCGAAGTGTAAGCAAGGCAGCCGCATCCCGCTTCTTTGCGTCGTACTGCAAGCAAAAATAGGTCAGCTCCTTGTATTCTTCCCACGAAATCCCCCATTCGTCCAGTTTCAACGGCCTCGTGCTCGCTGCCATCATACGCCCTCCGATTTACTCTTGTTCTTCGTCCAGCGGATAAACCGTCACCATCGGCCCCGCCTCAAAAAAGTTGATAGTCACGTATCTGTCGTGCTTCGCCACAGCGTCATCAATGATTTTCAGCAGCAAATCCCTTTGAAAGTTTCGCTCGTCCATGTTATCCCTCCTTCTGCTTGTTGCGCTTCACTGTCTGCTGTAGCATGTACACATAATCCTTGAGATTGTAATCCTCCGCTTTGGGCTGAATTACAGGAAATCCGTATCTGTGCAACTCTGCAATGTTTTCCTCAAACCTGTTCTTCGCGTTCATCAGGGCCTTGTAATCCTTGTTGAGCTGCGTCTTATCGTAGCGCTCTTGCAGTCGTTCTATCCAGTATTCGCGCATGAATCTGGGCGGGCAGATAATCACCACTTTCGCAACATTCTCCATAAGCGGCATTGTTCGCAGTTGTTCGCACACTTCTTTGTGGCTGCTGGTGAATACCGTGTAGCCCTGATTCGCGAGATTCATTGCAATCTGGCAATACGGGATATACCAGTCATCGGCCCTTTTATCACCTATGAAGAAATTGCCGCTTTCCAAGTCAATGCACTTGCTCCAACCCGCCAATGAGCTTTTGCCGATTCCCTGATAGCCAATAATTATCAAGCCTTTTGTCACGCTATCCCTCCTTCGGCTCACGCATTTACGCCAACACCAAAATCGGCATCAATAGTGCCGGGTGTAATGTCGCCTGATTTAACCGTGTAATCATTCGCAGTTGTCACCGACCATTGATATGGCGACCAGTTCGGCGTTTGATATGTGTATACGGTACTGTTTGCCCTATATCCCTCCCAATAGGCTTCATCCAGCAGTTTCTTCAATTCATCCTTTGTCAGTTCAATCTTGCCATCCTTGTTCGTGGTAAACACCTTAATCATCGTTCATCCCTCCTTTGGCTCAATCCCTATTCAGCCAGCCCCATATCATATTCACAACTCCGCACATCGCGCCAGTAATCATAATCATTTGTTTTGGGGTAGCACTGCCAAGGTCAAGCCCAAAGAACAACATCATGCCAGCCGTACAAAACATTGCCCAAAATCGTCCTAATGCTTTCATGCGTCCTCCTTCGGCTCAATGCCCCGCACTACACGTTCGACATTTTCCAACGCAGCTTCCCGTTCTTTGCATACCCTGTCATATTCATTTATGACAGAATTTAAGCCCATCGTGGTATCGCTTATCACATCGCCCAGCTTGCCGTCCTTGTCATCGTCAACCAAAAGGCAGCACTTATCCCGGCAAATGCCGTACAGCGTCATAATAACGCCCTGCGCCCTCGCAATTTCAGCAACAACGTTGTCTCTCATGCTATTCCTCCATCTTCATCCTGAACACTCGTTCCCAACACTCCCTGTCGTGCATGTGGCATTCCTCGCCGCAATATTCGTACATCTGCTCATCCAGTGGCGAATAATTGCACGGGCATCCCATGACTTCCGCGACGATGCTTGCGGCCTGCTGTATCGGTATCGCGTCAACTGCCGGAAGTTCGTCAACCTCGCGACACATCGCTTCTCTGTCTTCCCGATATTCCAAGTCATGCCCGCTGTTCTGAATCAGCGCCTTCACGCTATACGTATCAACCCAGGCCATAGTTTTTCATCATCGCCCCCGCAATTCTGGCAGTATTTGCCCCACACCTTATGTGAGTACCCGCCCACATACAGACACGCACTGCAATGCCAGTGGTTTGTCCTGTCCTTTTCTTCCACCCATTCAGCGTGAACCGGCTCCGCTTCTACCGTCGGCGCTTTGCTAATGTCCTGCAAATCAACCATGTACCTGATACCGCCGTTCCAGATAATAGGCTCGGCTTTCAGCGCGTCGGCGTCAATCAATCTGGGCATCTGCATCACCTCCGTTATTCCGCCATTTTATCCAGTTCTCAACGCGCTGCCGCAACTCATCCGTCAGGATGAACGGTTCACACGTCACAATAATATTCTGCGCCTTCAACATCCAATCCGTGTTGGACTCAATTTCCTCCGCGTCCAACGTGTAGAAATGCTCTGCCTTGACGCGCCGCCCCTTCTTGTTCAGCGTGATAGCCTTGACTTTGCCTTCGTCCAGCTTCCAGTAATTTTCGCGGCCCTTGTCGTCAAACAGAATCTTTTTAACAAGCCCTATCGTGTCGCCCAGTTTGACAGTAACGCTCACGTCACGTCCCCTCGCTTTCATCCCATACCCATTCGCGCTTATGCCTGTCATAGTGAAATGTGCACTTGCACGTGTACGGCGGCAAACCCTCATAATGCAGATAGTTCAGCGGGCATCTGTCGCAGTGTACATGCCCGGTTTCGTCAACCGCGCTGTATTTCGCGCAGATTTTTCGCTCACGTTCGGTTGTCAGCATTTAGCACACCTCTTTTTCATACGTGCTACACGTTCAATTTGCCGCCTTCTTGTATTTATTATCGGGATGCACGTTCTCCACCCCAGCAGTTTGCGCCTCTCGGCTTTTGTGATACGCATTCGGCACACAATCCTAAACGTCACATCCGGCATAGCGAACGTTTTTCTTTGCGGTTCAGGCTGCTTTTCCTCAGCGTCATCTATGGTTGTCGTAACGTCGGTGAAGTCGGTAAAGTCGCACAATGGCTCATAGTTGCCGTTGTTGTTTTTGAGCCACATCACGTTCCGCAGTCTCGGGAAGTCAGTTGCCATCATTTTGCCCCCTATTCAGCCATCACGCGCCGGATACTTCCCGCACCCATGCTTTTCCGGGCACGTCCGCGTCTCAGCACATTTCGCGTGAAACTGCGTGTTGATGATCCTGCCCCATTCATCGCCGTAGTTTGTCAGGGCAATACAAATATCCCTAAATAGTTCCCGGAACTCCCAATATGCCCGGTTGCACATCCTCTGCCTGCTCATGTCAATCAGATTCCGCAGGTTCCGCTTGTCCACTATACGCGTGGTCATGCCCAGCGGCAGGAGCAAGGCCGCGTCCTCGCGTGGGATACCATCATGCTCAAGGATTTCAAGCGTATTCTGGATGTACTCCATACAGGCGTCGAACGCATCATGCGCCGATACGTTGTCCTCAATGATCGGCGGCGTGACATACTCAAAGTTGGCGTAGTCGATATACCTCGTGGACGCCTGCAGCCGCGTAGGCATCCCGCCGATGTGGGTGTACCATTCGCGGATGACGCGGGCGCTGTAGCCGTCCAGCATCATGTACACGTCGGGAAACTCCAGCGTCCGTCCGTGGCCGCTCTCGATGCAGTCCCAGCCGCGCCGGTAGTTTTTCGCCGGGTCGGACGTGTCCGCGCCCCAGCACACCCCGGCCATCTCGCCGATCAGGGAGATGGGCTGTTTGGTGGTGTAGGGCAAAATCGTTACGGTTCCCATGTCAATCCTCCTTGTCCATCTTCGCGCCACACACTGGGCAGTAATCGAAGCGTTCCGTGTCATTGTCGATGATGTTCCACACCGAATGGCAAGCCGAGCATACTATGTGTTCATCGTGATATGCGCCGTCATAACCCAGACATTCCGGGTAGCCTATCCACCGCCCATGTACCACGGGCTTCACATCGCTGGTGTAGACGAATTGCAGTTTATCCATTTGCGTCACCGTCCCGACGCTCACCAGCGGCGCAGTAAAAGCCTTTGTCCAGATAAAGCGCATCTCCGCCATCTTCTTGCCAGAAGTCACAATACTTGCACTCGCCGTCGTATGTCATATGAGCGTACTTACACTCGGAGCACCTGACCACTGTATAAGCGTCCACGGCGGGTGCCATATCCAATTGGCTCTTGATAGCTTTTTTGATAACGTCATAGATAACAGCATTGGGCTTTACGCTCCAGTTGCAGGCTTGGAATTTCGCCGCCGCCCTCGAAATTAGGTCATCCATCGTTCACCCTCCTGTTCCATGCGGCGCAGGCCGCTTCGCGCGTCACCCAATGCGTATCATACGGAATGGGTCTTACAAACAACGGACAATTTTCGCCGTGTTTTGCCAAAACGATATAGTTTCTATAAGTCCGTGCTAAATATGCTTCACCACCACAAAACGGACACGGTTTCAGTTCCACGGTGTCGCCTCCTAATCCATCGAAATCTTCACGTCATACCATCCGCTGATAAGCTGTTTCGGGTAGAATATAATCTCGTATGCGTACTTGCTGACTTCCTTCGTCTCGATCTGCTCCACGATGTAGGTCGTGTCCTGCGACAGGTGGGCGTAGTTCAGCACATACTCGCCGGGCGCTTTCTCGATGGTGATGTTTAAGTCGCCGTCGCTGTCCACGTCGATAGCCAGCAGCCCGGTGATCTGCATCATGGGCGTGTCCGTGCGAGTGTTCAGCACGGTAATGCGCCGCCGCACGTTGAAGTCATCCGCTTCGCGTTGCAGGTTGTACCGCACAGTTTCCGCCTCTCTGGTACAGGCCGCTAATGCCAGCGCCAATGCCAGCAGCAGCGCGATTGTCATAATCTTTTTCATTCCCACGGCGTTTCAGCCATCCTTTTTTCGTCGGGTCGGGATGTCCAGCAGCGCCATTTCTTGTTGTACGTATGTTTCCACTCGTTTAGATACCTTGCAACCTGCGTATGTCCGCGCCAGTGCACAATCCACGGTTCTTCGCTGTCGTGAGGAAATTCAAAATACAGAGGCCGAATGTCTTCGTAGTAATCTTCCTGCGCCCCAAAGTCATCCACAAAAACTGGTGGCAACGAGTAATGTGCGATAACCTCTTCCAGCGTCATCACCCTCGGTTCCTGCGCTTTCAGCATGGCAATGGCCTGTTCTGCCGCCTCTGCCCATCCTCGGAATATCTCACATGCATAGGTTCCAGACATAGCGTCAAACGATGATCGGAAATACGCTGTAATCCCTTCAAGCCCATTGATAATTTTTTCTACGTCAGGCATAATCCCATCCTCCTACAGCCAAATTAGCGTCCGCTGCTTCCGAAACCCGCATCTCCTCTGTCACCTCCTTCGATCTCATTCACGATCTCAATCGGCTCATATAATACAGGTATCACGACAAGCTGTGAAATCCGATCTCCGGCGTGTACCGTGTAATCCCTGTCACCAGCGTTGTGCAGCTTGACAATGATTTCGCCGTCATAGCCCTCATCTATCAGGCCCGTGCTTGTTATATCGTGCCGAACATTCAGTCCGCTCTTGCTCACCAACAATCCCGCCGTGCCCTTCGGCAGTTCAACATGCACACCCGTGCGAAATTTCATGTTGCTCCCTGCCCTCACAAGCCCGCCGTGCATCGCACGCAAATCCATCCCGGCATCAGTGCTGTGCGCGCGTACAGGCTCGAACGCGCCGTCATCCAGCATAATCCTCATAGCACATCCTCCCATTTCAATTCTTTCGTTATCAGTCCTTTTTTTACGCGTTTGCTGTACCATTCCATCCCGAACGGGTTTGTTTCAATCCACTGGCGCAATTTGCGCTTATGGATAATGTAGCATCCGCGCAATTTCGTACACGGGAACCCAGGCAGCGACATCAGCACATTCGTCACGTATTCCTGCGAACAGCCGAGAAATTTAGCGCACTGCGATGATGTGAACGGCCTGTATTTTGCGTAATCCGGCAGCTTCGACAAAATCCAGTCATTGTATTCCTGCCTCACAGGGCTTAACTCTTTCATGTTTCCTCTTCTCCCTTACCGGCGTATCAAATATTTTTTGAAAACTCCACCCGCGATATATCCTTCCCCATACTGCAGGCACGCTCAACCCCGTAGCATTGCATATATCACGCACGCTCATTTCAACGCCATCCACCATGAATCTTGCGCCAGCGTTAGGGCGATTTGAACTTTTCCGGTGCGGTTTTAACGCCTGCTCAAGCGTGTCCCCACGATATAGCCTGTGGTATAGCGTCGTGTATCGCAGCCCTGTCAGCGTGCAAATCTCCGCAACCGTGCGCCTTTTACCTTCGTATTCGTACAGCTTTCGCGGCTTGTGTTTGCGCTCTGCCATACCTCTTATGCGCATCAACTCACTCTTGTACAGTTTGCACCGCTCAGCTTTGCAATCTGCTATCGTACAGTTTTCGCAGAGTGCTATCAAATCCGGATGCTTGTATATGTCCATCACACAGCCCCCCGGCGCAAAATGACGTATACCGCCGCAATGGCCCTCTCTACGATTGACGGCTTGCTGGGCTTGCCATACTTCCTGCGCATTTTTTTGATTTTCCGCGTCCAATACCTGCTATCGCGCGGCTGCATGACGCCAAGTCTGGCCTCGTAGTAATCGCGTTTACCATCGTCCACCGGTATAACTTGCTGCTTCATTGCGCTCACAATTGCATCTGTCATGGACGTGTCGCCCATCGTGCGTATTACTATTGCCTTAGTCATCTTCCCGAACCTCCACAAATCCTGTTATCCCTTTCCATATCTCTTTCTCCATCTAATTTTCCTGCGTTTGGCCTGCTCTTTCAGAAACGCGCCTGCGTCATCCTTTTTGCGGACTGCTTTTACGATGTACTCATGCAAATCCCATATAGCGTATTCCACGCAGCTTTTTCGGCATCCGTCCATACGTTTTGTGCATCCCAAACACGGCGCGTTTCTATTCGGCATTTACTCCAGCTCCCAAATTTTCACTATCACACCAGGGACTTCTGCATAGTGTTTTTCAACAGTCGCAAAACATATCTGCGCATCGTCCCTATATGCCAACCCGTTACATGCGTCCGCGATGATCTTGAGGATGTTATCGGCATCAGGCTTTTTCGACGGCCTGATAACTCCATCAAGCATCGCCTGTTTTTTGCGTCTGCTTGCGCTGACTGGTATCCCGAAAAACGCTGTAATACCTATCCCGATCTTTGCATCATCCGGGAACGTGTAGCCATCTGCCGCCAGCTGACATTTGATCTTGACCAAATTCTCATATGTCGCAGTTTTCTCTGGCGTATACGTTCTCCCCGTCTGCCGCACAAATCGCGGGCGCCCTTTGCCTGTCGGCTCCCCAGGCACTTCAAAATTTATTACCATTATGCCTCCTAACAATCACTATGGCCGCGCCAACGATAGCAGCAAACACTATTACAGCAATCGCCACGCGCACCGCATGAATGATGTTTATCGCCGCGATGTCCGCACGTGTGATCGCCGCCATAATCTGTCGTTCAGCCGTCATTTGATGCATTCTCAATCCTCCAATTCAGGCAAGTCACGCCTTCACGCGTTAACTCCAACAGTACCCTTGCCACCTCATTTGAACTCCCTACAGGTACGCGGATGTTTCCGCTGTCGTATGATACGTCCAGAATGTACATGGTTCTGCGCCCCCTTCATTACAGCCTGTCTATCACGACGCATTGTCAATCATCACATCGTCAATCGCATCCATAACCGGCGCAAGTTCTGTAATCGCTTCATACTGTTCACGAAAAATAGTCAATTGCCGTTTTGCGCGTTCAAGCATGATAGCGTATGTATCCGGCTGCTCAATGGCTTTCTGAACGTTGATGTAGCATCCGCGCCCTTCCAAGCCCTTCTGAACCGGCGCAACGTTGACGAACGCCCTTGTCGGTGTGCTGCCGTTAACGCTTCGCGTGTCGAGCGTAACGAGATTGCGAATGTAGCCGTGCGCCTGCGTCATGCGGTATGCCTCAGCCGCAACGTCATTGTTCCACTCATACATCTTGTGCGTGGGCGAATCTTCGGGCCGCGCCGCTTCGACAAGTGCTTCCTTTGTCACGCTGCCGTCACGCGCCGCGATTTCCTCACATGTCCGTCCGAAAACATCCGCAGAGAATTTTGTGTTGATTTTCCAAGAGTAAAGGCTCATATTATCCATCCTTTCTTTTTGTGCCTGCCGCGCCAGTCCTCGACGCACCATACCTTACACCGCCTTACCTGCCAGACCATACCATAAT
>Ga0326513_10003953_pt1 | contig 10677 bp, 12 predicted proteins | sample 2_2465_0518_D_FD_203654 | JGI IMG/M metagenome (GOLD analysis project Ga0326513, IMG submission 203654) | Bovine rumen microbial communities from UC Davis, California, United States - 2_2465_0518 | ecosystem: Host-associated > Mammals > Digestive system > Stomach > Rumen | place: USA... | reverse complement strand
TTAAAATACAAAAAAAAACAAACAAGGCAAGAATTTTGCATATTAATTATTAGTAATTTTGACAAAATTTTGTTATGTATTCGGATAACAATATAGCACATAGGGATTTTGTGATAGAGTTGATGAAGTCGACTGGTAAAGACGACCTCAATTATATCTATAGGGGTGAGTTTACACAAAACCTCCAGCAGCATATTTTATCACTTGCCGAAAAAAATATTGATAGAGACAAGATTTCCGGTAAAATAAAAAAAAGAATTTTCCATATTATGGTTGAAAGTATTCAGAATATTTCAAGGCACGGAGATGCAAAAGAAGATTCTGAAGAAATGACAAGTTCTTTTTTTTCGATTCAAAAGGAGAATAAATGGTATTATATCACCACTGGAAATATAATCGAGAATAATAAAATTGACAATTTAAAATCAAAACTTGATAAAATTAATAGTCTTGATTCTCAGGAACTTGACAAGTTTTATCGTGAAGTTTTGGGTAATGGTCAACTTTCCAATAAAGGCGGTGCTGGTTTGGGCTTGATTGAAATGGTTAGAAAGTCAGGAAATAAACTATCCTACCAAATTGAAAAAGTTAACGACGAGGTGTCATTTTTTTATTTGCATAGTGATATTAACGGTATTACGTTGGAAGAGGCTCCTGCAAGGGCTGAAGATTCAATCTATGCTGTCAACTATATGGTGAAACTTCACCGTTTTGTTCTTGATAATTCTATTTTGCTGATTTACAGTGCAGTTTTCGATCAAGATAGCCTTTTGAGTTTGATTTCAATAATGAAAAACCGTATGAGTGGAGCAGTAAATTCCAAGAAAAAAATCATTAGCATAATGGTTGAAATGCTTCAGAATATTATTCATCACGGAAATGTTGAGTCTACGAGGATAAATGGTTGTCAGGGAATTTTTTACATTTCGCTGATTGAAGGTAAATATTGTCTTACTACAATCAATTATGCAAAAAAATCCGACGCTGAGGTCTTGAAACAAAAAATCGACTATATAAATTCGCTTTCTGATGAAGAAAGGGAGGATTATTATAACGAAAGACTTTTCGACTTTGATGGCGGTGAATCGTTCAAAGAAGGTGGGCTCGGTCTAATTGAAATTAGAAACAAAAGTAAAAATCCGCTTGAATATAGTTTTTTTGACAGCGGAAATGCTGATTATATGCTTTTTAAGATTACTACTTGTATTAATATATGAAAAATGGAAAATGTATTTTATATAGCAGCCTTGGAGGATTCTCCTGAAATTTTGTTTGACTATCAAAATGGTAAATTATGTATATCGGGGACATCTTGGTTGGAGGATGCTTATAGTTTTTACGAGCCTTTGTTAAATAATTTGAAGGTTTATTTTGCTGAACCTAAGTCGTTGATTGATATTGAGTTCAAATTTATTTATCTTAACACTTCAAGCGCGAAACAGATAGCAAGGCTTATTTCGCTAATAGGGGAGTTGAAGGGCGAGTGTAAGGTTAAGGTCAAATGGTCTTATGAAAAAGACGACCTTGAGATGTTGAAAATGGGGAAAAAATATTCAGCAATGCTAAAAGTCGCCTTTGATTTTGTTGAAACCGATTCAGAGGAAGAAGTTGTGGATTATCAAGAGGGTGTTTACAATATCGTAAAGCATTGATTTTTAAATATCATAAACTTATTGTCTGCTATATTGGTTTGTTCTGTCAAAGTTGCTTTTGGCAGTAGAGCGGCTTTTGTGCCTGAAAAAAGCATTTCGTTTGTTTCAAAAATTCTAATTTCGTCCCAAAGATTGGCTTCAAGAAAAATTTTATGGGTTTTTGCTCCTCCTTCTATGATAACACTTTGAATGTTAAGTTCGTAAAGCGCATTGAGAATATTTTTAGCCAAATTTTCTTGAAAATTTATTTTTTTGTATATTGTATTTGATAAATCATTTTCAACGTCTTTTTCTGTTAAAATAATTGTTATGGAGCGGTTATCAAAAATGTTGAGGTCCTTTTTGAGTCTAAGAGTCCTGTCCAAAACTATTCTGACTGGATTTTTGCCATAAAATAATCGATTGTCGAGTCTTGGATTATCTCTTTCTGCGGTTGAAGTTCCGATTAAAATTGCATCTTCTTCCTTTCTGAATTTATGATTCAAAATGTTGGTAAGCGGATTCGAGATTTTTGTGGGACGAAAATCTTTGTCCAAAAAGCCGTCAAGACTTTGTGCCCATTTCAGAATTACGTATGGACGTTTCAAGTTTACAAAAGTAAAAAATCTACGGTTGAGTTCTTGACATTCTTTTTCCAAAATGCCAGTTACAACCTCAATGCCTGCTTGACGAAGTTTTAAAATGCCTTTGCCGTCAACTTTGGAAAATGGGTCAAGACAGCCAACATAAACTTTTTTTATGCCTTTTTGAATAATTAAATCGGCGCAAGGCGGGGTTTTCCCGAAATGGGCGCAAGGTTCAAGACTAACGTAAATTTCTGATTCTTTGAGTAGTTCTGGTGTTTTGACAGAATTGATGGCGTTTACCTCAGCATGTGCTTGTCCAAATTTTTTATGAAAGCCTTCGCCAATAATTTTGCCGTTATGAACTATAACTGCTCCAACCATAGGATTGGTGCTGACATTTCCAGAACCAAGTTTTGCAAGTTCAATGCAGCGGAGCATAAATTTTTCGTTTTCTTTTGTAATCATATTTTGAAAATTTTTTCTGCGTTTAAAGTTGTTGTTTCAATAATTTTGCAAGTATCAAGATTTTTAAGTTCAGCAATTTTATTGACCACAAAGTTTATAAAACTGCTTTCGTTGCGTTTGCCTCGCATTGGTACAGGTGCGAGATACGGAGAGTCGGTTTCAAGAACGATTTTGTTCAAAGGTAAAATGTCTTTAACAATTTCGGCAACCTCTGCTCCTGATTTCTTGAATGTTACAACGCCTCCAATTCCGAAATAAAAATTTTCATAATCCTTCAAAATTTTTTCAGCATCGTTTTTATTGGAAGAAAAACAATGAAAAATACCTGATACTTGGTTTTTGAAATTGTCTAAAATTTCAAAGATTTCTTTGTAAGCCTCTCTACAATGAATTATTATCGGCAATTGTTTTTCAATGGCTTTTTCTACTTGTTTTTCAAAAATTTTTTCCTGAATTTTGAGAGTATCTTTCATATAATGCAAATCAATGCCGATTTCTCCGATTGCAACTATTGGTTTTGAAAACTGATAATCAAAAATTTGTTTTAATTGGTTTTCAAAGTCTTCAATTTTTATATCTTCGGGATGAAGTCCAAGGGTTGGAAAACAATTTTCTTGAAACATTTTGCATAAATGTTCAATACCTTCCAACGAGTTTTCGGAGCAACAAGGCAAAACCATTTTTTTTACATTTGCGTCAATTGCTCTTAAAACTGTTTCTTTTCTATCTTGATTAAATGCGGAATCAAAAAAATGTGTGTGTGTATCAACAATATACATTTTTAAATTTCTATTTTTGATAATTTTATTTCTAATTCTCTACGACTTTCAACTTCCAAGTTTAGCGACGAAAACTCTTCAATAGTTTTTTCTAATAGAGCCGTGTCGTTAAAAGCGGTTTCAAGGTCGGAATTTTGTTCGGATAGTTGGTTGAGTTGATTGTTTATATTGTTCATTTTCTGGATTTTAAGTTCTTTGTCATATTGTTTTTGCAATTTTTTTTCTATGGTAAAGTATTTTTGTTTGTCAATAGAATTTTTTTCTATAATTTGTTGTTTTTCTTCTATTTTGTTGGAAATCTTGCTGACAATTTTATCGCATTGTAACAACAAAATACTGTCAACTTGGTTGGAATATTTATCGTAAATTTGTTTGTATTGTTTTATGCAATTTGTTGTTTCGTCTTGATTCATAAATTCTCCGTATGCCTGCGAAATTGCGTTTTTTGCCATTAATTCCAAATCATTGATTTTTATCTGCAATTCTTTGTCAAAATTATTCAATTGATTGATTCTTAATGGTATTTCTTTTAATAGTGTTTTTATTTTTTTCATATCAATAGTTTCTAACTTAAGGTTTTCTTGTTTTTCTATTTCTTGCTGAAGTTGTTTCGCTTCGTTTTCCAAATCATCTTTTTTGAGGTTTTTGCATATAACATAAAAACAAGAATTTAAAATAAAAACACCTATCAAAAATAGTATAATGAAAAATAACATCAATGTAGAATCGATTCCTTCTGAAAAAGAAAACCAAAGAATAATCATCAGAATCAATATCCATAAATATGACTTTAGAATATATTTCCAATAATTTATGGACATACTTCTATAACAGATATATAAGTAAATTAGTATGCCTATAATTAAGAATATAAGGTGTTTCATTGTTTTTTTCTGACAAAAATATAAAATTATCAGAAAAAAATATTACATTTGCACAATTTTTTTTAACGAAAAACAATTAATATGAATATCAACGAATTAAGAAAAGATTTTCCCATTCTTTCACAAAAAATATACGGTCATAATCTTGTTTATTTAGATAATGCCGCAACAACACAAAAACCACAATGCGTTTTGGATTCTGTTATGAAGTTTTATACGGTTTATAATAGTAATATACATCGGGGCGTTCATTATCTAAGTGAAAAAGCGACAGAGATTTACGAAAACGCACGTCTTAAAGTTAAAGATTTTATTAATGCCAAATCTCGCTCTGAAATTATTTTCACAAAAGGCAGCACTGAGGCTATTAACACTCTTGCGTATTCGTTTTCGTTGAAATATATAAAACCCGGTGATGAATTGATAATCAGCGAAATGGAACATCATTCCAATATTGTTCCTTGGCAACTTTACGCTCAAAACAAGGGTGCGGTAATAAAAGTTTTACCTTTTGACAATAATGGAGAATTGCTTTTGGATAAATTGGAGAGTTTAATTACCGAAAAAACAAAAATTATTTGTGTAACTTTTGTTTCTAATACACTTGGTACAGTCAACGATATTGAAAAAATAATCAAAAAAGCACACGAACACAATATCCCAGTTCTTGTTGACGCGGCGCAGGCTATTCAGCACTTAAAAATTGATGTTCAGAGACTTGACTGTGATTTTCTTGCGCTTTCGGGTCATAAGATTTATGCTGAAACTGGCATCGGTATTCTTTACGGCAAGGAGAAATATTTGGAAGAACTTCCTCCGTATCAGGGCGGTGGCGACATGATAAAAAATGTTAGTTTTGAAAAAACAACATACGCAGAGTTACCGTTGAAATTCGAGGCAGGAACCTCTAATTTTGTTGGTGCTGGTTCTTTGCATACGGCTTTGGATTACGTGGATAGAATTGGCATTGAAAATATTTCTCAACACGAAAAACAACTTCTTGACTACGCCACAAACAAGGTTGAAGAAATTGGTGGCATCACAATTTATGGTCGTGCAAAAAATAAAGTGTCGGTTCTTTCCTTTAATGTTGACGGTGCTCATAATTACGATGTTGGAATGATTTTGGACAAACTTGGTATTGCAGTCAGAACGGGTCAGCATTGTACAGAGCCTATAATGACGCATTTTTCTATTCCGGGAACGGTTAGGGCAAGTTTTGCGCTTTATAACACTTTTGAGGAAGTCGATAGACTTGTAGAGGGTATCAAAAGGGCAAAGAAAATGTTGGTAGGATAATTTTTTAATTGTAAAAAAATATTCTTAATTTTGCTAACTTAAAAAAACTGCAATTAAGATACTAATTATACGATGACAATCAACGAAATACAAAATCAAATCATAGATGAATTTTCAGACTATGAAGAATGGCTTGATAAGTATGAATACCTTATCGAATTAGGTAATTCGCTTGAAATGATTTCAGAAGACCAAAAAACTCCTGACAACATCATACAAGGCTGTCAATCAAGAGTTTGGCTTGTCGCTAAATTGGACGATGATGGTACAGTATGTTTCTTTGCCGACAGCGATGCAATTATTACAAAAGGTATTATTGCATTGTTAATCAGAGTTTTTAATCATCAAAAACCACAAGATATAATCAACACTGAATTATATTTTATTGATAAGATTGGTTTGTCGGAAAATCTTTCTCCGACAAGAGCAAATGGTCTTTTGGCTATGATAAAGCAAATTAGGTATTATGCTTTGGCTTTCAATGCGTTGAAAAAATAACGATAACAACAATGGACGAAAAAATAAAGAAAACTCCATCATTTTTGGAGTTGGAAACAAAAATAATTGAAGTTTTACGGACGGTTTACGACCCTGAAATTCCAGTCAATATTTATGACCTTGGTTTAATTTATCGTATTGATGTTGACGATGATAAAAACGTTCAAATTGATATGACATTAACGGCTCCTAATTGTCCAATTGCAGATGACATATTTCTTGATGTCAAAACCAAAATCGAAGGCATTAGAGAAATAAAAAGCGCAAATATAAATCTTGTATTTGAGCCGCCATGGACTATGGACATGATGAGCGAAGAGGCAAGAACGGAGTTAGAATTGGATTAGTTTTTTTTTAGAAATTAAAAGTATGACTGATTTTTTTTCGCTGCTACGTTTTGCACTCAATATCTCGGAAAATTTTGTTCCGACTCTTTCTGATAAAGAGTGGAATGAAATTTTTAAGCAGTCTTTTCGTCAAAGCCTTGTAGGAATAATGTTTGACGGGGTAAAAAAACTTGATAAAAAACAGTCTCCGCCATTCAATCTTGTAATGCAATGGACTGCTTTGTCGGAGAAAATCAGCGGAATGAATAAATCTTTTAATCTTGAAGCCAAACGGTTAACAGAATTGTTTGCTTCAAGAGGTATTCGTAGTGTTATTCTCAAAGGACAAGCAAATGCAATGCTTTATCCTAACAAGTTTTCGCGTCTGCCGGGCGACATTGATATTTATCTTGAAGGAGGAAAGCAGTATATATTAAATGTGTTGAAAGAAATGGACTTGGTGGACGAAAGTTATGATGAGACATATCATCATGTCCATTTAAAACATAATGATTTTGGTATTAATGTAGATGTAGAAGTCCATTACCGTCCTTCGTCAGGTTTTTACAATTATTTTACCAACAATAGGTTACAAAAATTTCTGAATGAAAATCTAAAAAAATTGCAACTCTCTGAAGACGGTTTTTATTATCCGTCGATGAAATTTGCGTTAGCAATGCAACTCTCTCATATTCAAAAGCATTTATTTATTGGAGGTATAGGATTAAGACAAATTATTGATTATTATTTTCTTCTTAAAAATTCCACCGAAGACGATAGACTGACTATCAGAGAATGGTTAGAAAGGGTAGGTTTAATAAATTTTACAAAGGCTTTGATGTGGGTATTGAAAAAAATGTTTATGCTTCGCGAGGAATATTTGTTGGAAACTCCTAACGAAAAATTAGGAAAAACACTCTTGAATATTATTCTTAACGGAGGAAATTTTGGTTTGTATAATGCGTGGGAATATGAACCTAATATCGTTAAAAGAGCGTTTTATCGTCAAGTTAACAAGTTTAAATTATTTGCATTTAATCCGGGTGAGTATTTTTGGATGCAATGTTATTATTGGACAAATGTCTTAAAAAAACTACCTAACAGAATTCGTAACAAAACTTGGATTGACACAGATTTAAAACAACAAAACGAACAAAACAATGCGAAAAACTGAATTTTTTGAGATTGCAGGACATATCATAAAAATTACATCTGAGTTTTTTTTTGACAATTATCAACCTTTTTGGGTAAAAAGAACACCAAAAGAAGAAATTTTGCTAAGTATGGATGTTAATTTTGCTCCATATAAAGAAAAATTTTCAGTGGAAATGTTACAAAATGAAGAAGGTCAAAAGATTGTTTGCGGACATACTTTAGACGGAAAACATGTCTTTGAATTTTGGCTTTCTGGGACAAAAACTGGTGTGTTAATCTGTGAAAATAAATATACAGTTGGGAAACTTTACATTGAGAGGGCAGAGTTTGCAAAATTCTCGTTCGACAATGCTGCAATGATTATGTTTGCTCTTGCAAGTGCTGACAAGTCAACGTTGTTGTTTCATTCGTCAACGGTTGTTTTTGCAGGTTTAGGGTATATGTTTTTGGGACGTAGTGGCACTGGAAAATCCACACATTCAAGACTTTGGTTAGAAAATATAAAAGGTACAACGCTTCTAAACGATGACAATCCGGTGGTACGAATATTTCCTAATGGTGTCAAAGTTTTTGGTTCGCCTTGGAGCGGAAAAACTGAATGTTACAAAAACGAGGTTGTGCCATTAGGAGGCATTGTGTTGCTTAGTCAGGCAAAACAAAACCGAATTTCAAAATTAAACGGTATAATTGCATACGCATCGCTTATTCCGTCGATTTCGGGTAAGCGTTGGGATAAAAAAATTGCAGATAGTTTGCATATTAGTGAAAATTCAATTGTTGAAAAAATAAAAATGTGGCATTTGGAATGTCTTCCTGATAGTGAGGCTGCATTTTTGTGCAACAAAACTATAACATGCTGAAACAAAATTTAAGTGATGAATTTATAATTTCAGAGGCTGTACGTCTTGTGGAAGAGGGTAAAAATGTGATTTTCAAGGTGAACGGCACTTCGATGTTACCTTTTATTATTGGCGGCAAGGAGAGCGTTGTGTTTTCAAAGGTTGATAATCCCCAAAAATTTGATGTAGTTTTGGCTTATACAACTTTAAATCAATATGTTGTCCACAGGATAATAGACATTGACGGACAGAAAATCACGCTTATGGGCGATGGAAATCTTAAAGGCAAAGAATATTGCAAAGTTAGCGATATTAAAGCGGAGGTTCACTATGTTGTAGATTTCAAAGGCAAGAAACATCGTCTTGATAATCCGTTAAGGTTGTTTTTAGCGAGAATTTGGTTTTTGTTGTTGCCTTTAAGGAGTTATTTATTAAGAATTTATAAAAAAATAAACAGAATATGAGAATAAAAAAAGGATTTGTAATGCGCGAGGTCTGCGCACAAAAAGTGATTGTGGCTGAAGGTTTGGAAACAATTGATTTTGGCAAACTTATTAGTCTTAACGATACGGCTGCGTTTCTTTGGGAAACGGCGCAAAAACAAGGCAACTTTACAATTGATAGTTTGGCTCAAGAGTTTTGTAAAGCCTACGATGTTGACCTTTCAACCGCTAAAAACGATGTAACGGAAATCGTTGAAAAGTGGAAATCGATTGAAGTTGCAGAATGAAATATCTAAGGTGGTTTCTTGAGAGTACCAAAGGTATCCGCGCTAACATCGTCTTTAGAATTGTTATCGGTCTTCTTCAAGCGGTGATAGGTTTGTATGTTGTTTGGCTAAGCCGCAACTTTATCGACGTTACAATCAAAGAAGGCAGTGATAACGATGTGATTTTCAATGCGGGGGTGCTTTTCTTGTGTGTTGGTTTTGCCGTTTTGATACGACAGTTGTATTATTTTATGACTATTAAGGCAAATACCAATCAATCTAATAGCCTTAGAAAGCGGATTTATACAAAATTGTTTTCGTATCCGCTTTTTAGCAAGGAGAGTTTACATTCTGCTGACGTTGCCTCACGTTTATCAAAAGACATAGAACTTGTATCGGAGGTGTCAACTGACATTTTACCTCAAGTTTTTATTATTGGTTTTCAACTTCTTGGAGCGTTTTTTTTGATGCGCTTTTTTGATTCTCGACTTGCATGGCTGTTAGTTTTGATAACCCCGCTAACTGCTGCCTTGGGCAAATTTATTTCGTATAAATTGCGCTCTTTAACATTGCAAATCAGAGAAAAAGAAAGTGGTGTACAAATGTGCGTTCAGGAAAGTATAGAACAGAATGCAGTTTTGCGTACTTTGTGTTGTGAAGACTATCTTACAAATAGGCTTCAGCAAATGCAGACTCAGTTACGCGACAAAATTATCAAAAGAGCAAGTTTTACGTCTTTGATTAGAATTTTGCTTGGGCTTACTTTTTCGTTTGGATACATGACTGCCTTTGTTTGGGGCGGTTTGCAGTTGAAAAATGGTTCGATAACTTTTGGTACTATGACCTCTTTTCTTCAACTTGTGGGGCTTATACAAGGGCCTATTCTTACGTTGCTAAATTATTTGCCTAAAGTGGTGCAAGCAACAGCAAGTATTGACAGGTTGGAGCAGACAAATGCTGAAAGTAAAACTTTAGAAAAGCCTTTACAGGCTAATCCTAAAGCCTTGGGAATAGAATTTTCTAAGGTTTCTTTCAAGTATGACGGAAAGGAAGAATATGTTCTTAAAAATTTTTCTCATACATTTCCTCCATGTTCCAAAACTGCTGTAACTGGCACTACGGGTGCGGGCAAAACAACGCTTTTCCGTTTGATTCTATCTTTGGCAGAACCTCTTGAAGGTAATATTTTTCTTTATGATGAATTTTCAAAAAATCCTGTAAATGAGCGTTATAGAGAAAATTTTGTATTTGTTCCTCAGGGGAATACACTTGTTAGTGGCACTATTCGTTATAACTTACTTCTTGCTAACCCGAATGTTGATGACAAGATGTTGAAACAAGTGCTTCATACGGCATGTGCTGATTTCGTTTTTGACCTGCCTTTGGGCTTAGACACTGATTTGAAAGAACGAGGAGGAGGGCTTAGTGAAGGTCAGGCTCAGAGAATTGCGATTGCAAGAGGCCTTTTAAGACCGGGAAAAGTTTTTTTGCTTGATGAAATTAGT
>Ga0326513_10003952_pt1 | contig 10680 bp, 12 predicted proteins | sample 2_2465_0518_D_FD_203654 | JGI IMG/M metagenome (GOLD analysis project Ga0326513, IMG submission 203654) | Bovine rumen microbial communities from UC Davis, California, United States - 2_2465_0518 | ecosystem: Host-associated > Mammals > Digestive system > Stomach > Rumen | place: USA... | reverse complement strand
ATTGACAGTCATAGATTGGAACAATTAACAAAATCCAATACTTATTCTAATGAGAAGGCAAAAAGGGCTCTCAACTGGGAACCGATGGATGTGTTAGAAAGTTTTGTAATACGATGAAAGAGATAAACTCTCTAGATAACATTTTTGCTGATTTCAAGAGATTATTGTTAATTGCTTTAGGAAAACGCGATTGTTTTGACTCTCCCATTTCAGCCAAAAGATGGGAACAGTTGTTTGCGGAGTCTGAAAAACAATCGTTGTCTGGGGTGATGTTATCTGGGATAGAAAAGCTCCCTATGCATCAAATGCCACCGCATTGTCTGTTGTTGGAGTGGATCGGCACGGCAAACTACATTGAAATGGTGAATACTCAGCAATGTGATCAGATAAGGGAAATATCAGAGACATTCAACAAAGTAGGAATACGTACTTGCTTATTAAAGGGACAAAGCGCAGCCTCTTTGTATCCCAATTCATATAGACGGCAAAGTGGTGATATAGATTTGTGGGTTGATTGTGGTAGGAGGAATGCGATAAAGTATTGTCAGGAGAAATGGGGAACTGACCATATAGATGTTAAGAATCTCATAGTTAAGAGTATTCCAAATGTTTATTTAGAGGTTCATTTTATGCCCTCTATTTTTTACAATCCATTAACGGGTAGAAAATTCAGGAAGTGGTACGGGCAGCAAATGGAGACTCAATTTTCGAATAGAAGTGAGAAAGGTTTCTGTATGCCAACCATTGAATTCAGCCTTGTTTATTGCTTAATCCACATTTATAGACATCAGTTTGACGAAGGGATAGGACTTCGCCAACTTATGGACTATTATTATGTCCTTATGAATTCTAAAGAGGAAGAAAGAAAGAAGGCATTAGTAACCCTTTCAGAATTGGGAATGGCTCGGTTCTGTGGTGCTGTGATGTTTGTTATGAGAGATTTCTTTGATATTGATGAATGCCATTTGCTTAGTGAACCAGATGAAAGGTTAGGCAAGAAGTTGGCTGCGGACATACAGAGAGGAGGCAATTTCGGACACTATGATGAGCGGAATGCACATGGTGAGGAAAACAGGTGGCAACGAGGTCTCCGTAATATTCGTCACAATTATATGTTACTCTTGGATTATCCTTCCGAAGTCCTATGGTCGCCAATATGGAAATGCTGGCATTGGTTGTGGCGTAAGACGCATGGTTATTTGTAGAATGTATTTTTATTAATTATGTATAGTATAGTTAAACGTAGTTTTGATTTTATTTGTGCGCTGTTGGCAATAACGGCTTTTTCACCGATATTCTTACTAACGGCTATTGGCATATTAATCAGTGATTGGGGACCGATTTTTTATACCTCTACACGTATCGGTATCGGTAATAAGAGGTTCAAGATGTTCAAGTTTCGTTCAATGCGAGTAGCAAGAGGGGCAAATGAAGCATCCCTGCGGCCCGACGAGGACCGGATATTCCCGTTCGGCCACTTCATCCGCAAGGCAAAGATAGATGAGCTACCGCAGTTGATCAATATCCTCAATGGCACAATGTCTATTGTGGGCCCTCGTCCAGTGGCAGAGGATCAGTTTGATATGTTCCGCTATGGTAAGTGGAATGAGGCCGCAAAGGTCCCTGTGGGCTTGAGTGGTCCGGCTGCCTTGTATGACTACATCTACGGTGACCAGTTCACAGACGAAAAGGAATACATGGAAAAGGTGTATCCTACACGCCGTGAACTGGAGTATGTCTATGTGAAGAAGGCCGGTGTATTCTATGACCTGAAGATGATAGTCTACACTGTTATTTGCATCCTGTATGCTTTCGTTGGCAAGGAGTGCACATGGATATTGAAGGAACTTGTTGAGGATGCTGGCAAAACGAGGAATCAATGACAAAGAGCGAGTCAATCATAAACCTTCGGGCGGGAAGTCATGTTGAGACGAATAGCCAAGATAAACTCCGTCAAACTGTCCGTATAGGAAAGCAATGAATTTCTCAGTTAGAAAAGTTATTCTCATATGCTCATTGGTGATGGCGTCCATTACACCTGTAATGGCTGGGGACAATTATAATCAAACCTCTGTACGGACAGTCCGCAATGAGACACGTGTGCATATTGGGGAAAGGGATAGAGATATCACTGCAGAAGTGCAGGCAGGATTAAATGCCGGTGGGGTTGTGAAGATTTATGGAGGGGGAACAGGGTATATATCGCAAACTCTTATTATCAAGAAAGACGGCACCCATATTATTGTTGATGATAATACAACATTGAAGTGGACTCATCCGAACTATGCGGTAATGCTTAGGACATTGGGCGGGGCATACAAATGGGACCATCCAATGGTAGGTAAAATTATCCTGGATGAGATTTCAATCGAAGGTGGGATATGGGATTTGGGTGGAAGTGGCTATAATAAAGGTGCGAATCCCGGATTTCTTATCGTAGATGCCACACATGTCAAATTAAAAGGTCTGAAGGTGCTCGATGCTTGGAAATTCTTTTTTGGATTTGGAGCATTGGATGATTTTGAAATCTCTGACATTACAATGCATTTGAGGAATACGTCAATCGCAGGGAAAGACGGACTTCACTTCGCAGGTGGAATACGTAACGGTATTATTTCCAATATACGAGGTAATACAACTGATGATTTGATAGCTCTGAATTTTGGAGGTGACGTGGTGGGTGATGACTCGACTAACTACATGATCCGTATGGGTGACTCCTATAACGTTACGGTAAAGGATATTTATTGTAATGGCGCTTGGGAAGCAGTTAGAATCTTGGCAGACGATATGTATAAATGTACCGGTATTACAATCGACGGTATATATGGTAAAGTGCCGAGAGAACACTGTGTTTCGATTAGTGGATGGCAATATAAAGGACATACTGCAAAAGTGGGGACTGTGTCAATCTCAAACGTCCATGTTTATGGGAGTAATATTGATCACCCGAACTTTGCGAATTGGAAAAACCCGCTGATTGTGCTTGGCAATCCGTGGAAAGGTGTTGTACACTGCGATATTGATAGTTTAATTTTGAGAAACATAAATGTCGTAGAATCTGAAGGACACATCCAAACTCCTGTAAGAGTAATGGGGGGATGTGACGGTAAATACACTGATTGTGGATGGTTTGACTTCTACACCTGATGAAAGAGCAGATTTGACAGGGTATTCTGTGATTGATATCGGAGATACGTGGGATGATGCTCATATTTCGACTGTAAACAATCTCATTTTCACTAACAGTTATATTGCAAAGCATAGTAAACCATTTGAAGGCCTGGTCAAGATTCAAAACGCCAGATCTTCTTTGAGGAAAGCGACTATCAGTGATAATGTACTTGGAATAGAATTACCGAATAATTCCAAAATATATACAATATCCAATAATATTGAACCATAGGAGGAAAGTGCGTGTATATGAATAGAAGCTTGGTAGAATGAAGGAGATAATGAAAGTTCCTTGGCAGTTCTGCAGCTACCTCTTTTGGCCACAGAGAAGGCCAAAGGCCTGAATTCACGGACACCTGCTACGCAGGGAACTATGGACGCGCGGGGCGGGGAACTATGGATTCACGAATCTATGGATTTACGGATCTACGGAGAAGCCCAAAGGGCGGAATCACGGAATAAGGCTGCATAGCAGCGGAGCCACCGAAATATGGATTCACGGACCTACGGATTCACGAAATTAGGGATTCACGGCATCACGAATTTACGGAGAGTAGCTGCACAGCATCGGAATTGCAGATTTACAGACTTACGACATCACGGATATCCGGATATACGAACCCACGGATGCGCGGTTCTAGCTTAAAAATCCTGCCATTGAAGAACTAATTTTTCCAAATTCTAGACAAAATAACGGCCAATCCTTTGCGGGATTGGTTATTTTTGTTATCTTTGCGGAGAGAATATCATGAAAAGTGAGGAGAGAATTGGCCATACGAGTGCAATATATGATAGAAGAGTTACGTTCATATTCACCTCAAGACTTGGCGGACCTAGATGCTCTGATGCATGAGTTATCTGCTACAAGTTTCTGTAATGAGGAGCTTTTGAACAATGCTATGAACGACGCCAATGTGTATGTGTATGTGATGAGGGATGAAGGGCACATTGTGGCTACTGGAACGCTTTGCATCAAACACACGCTGGAGTTCACCATTGCTGATATTGAATCTGTTGTTGTGAGTGCTAAGTGCCGTGGTCGTGGATACGGAAAGGAGTTGATGACGGCTATGATTGAGGCGGCAAGGAAGATGAATGTGCATCATATACAGTTGACGTCAAATCCCGCACGTGTGGCGGCAAACCAGCTCTATCAGGACTTGGGGTTTGAGCGGTATGAGACGAATTGTTATAAGATGAAGGGTTAATGGTTCAGGACACTTTTGGTTCATGATTAATGGTTCAGGGTTCACGATTATAAGCGAACATGAATGACACGAATCAAACGAATCGCTTATGGTTCATTGTTAATGGTCAACTGACGGTTCAAGGTTTATGGTTAATGGTGAATGATCCAATCAGATTCTATCACTATAAAGAAAAGATATTTTCGTTAATATGACAAAAGGAAAAGTACCAACATACGAAGAGTTCTTAGCCCAGCACTCAGCAGGGCTGAGAGCGCAGGGCTTTGACGAGCAGTTTGCCTGCTTCGTCGCCCATCTGCTTACTCTGAAAGCAGATGAGAGCATCTCGTATGAGAAAGAGGATGATATTGTCATAACGAAAAAGAATGGGGAAAAGATTTTTATCCAAGTGAAAAACTCTGCTGATACCCCTGTCAGAAAAATGACGACAGCAGACTCGGACTTCTGGAAAACGCTGAAGCTATGGGTGGATGGCTATAATCACTATACAGCGCCGGACAAGAATAAGTACTTCGAGAACAGGCAATTTTTGATAGCTACTAATATGGCGGTAGAAAATGGATTCTACAGTAAAATAGAAGAGTTTCAGAAGCAACTGACGGATATCAAGGGACTGAGGGATTGGCTCAACGTTTTTTCATCTGCCAATAAAGAAGTGGAGAATGCCGTAAACGCCCTAAAAGTATTAACCGATGATGAGCTAAGACAGTTTGCGCTGAAAGTGGGTGTAGAGTCATATACTGACTTGGAAGAAGACATGTTTAAGAGTTCCTTGGTATATTGCAGGAATAATCCGGCTACCGCAGAAGTGGTTGACGAACTGGTAGGCGCATTGGTTGGAGACAAGAAAGCTGCGATATTGGCGACAGGCTCATTTGCCCTTACGATGGAGCAGTTCATCAAGAAATATAGCTCGATATTACAGAAGTTGGACATCGAACCCGAGTTAAATGTGACAGAGTATAATCCGGACCACTGGACGCATCCTGACGAAATAAAGGAAACCAATATGATGCGGCAACTGTGGGATATAGGCGAGCTGGATAAGGATAATCCGTCGGAAAAGACATACCGATATCTATATCAAAGGCGATATTACAGAACAAACATTGAGCGGTTCAGGCGGATGGAATTGATGGATGACAGGAAACAGGCAGCCATAGAACTTGCAGCGAGGAATAAGTGGCAACAGACTTGGGACCGGCACGAGACAAGGGCTCGTAATTTATCAGAGGATAAAAAGAACGAGGAGGCTGTGGAATGCTTCCACAATACGATGGAAAAGCCTTTTTTGAAATATGATGAGAATTTCTCAGGAGGATGCTATCTGAAACTTTCAGACGAGAAGCCTCCAAGATTAGGGTGGCATATAGACTGGAAAAAGAAATATGGAGCGTGAACGAATAAGATATAACAACCTGACGATGGTGCTGTACATCATGGTGGACGTGCTGAAACGAAGTGGCAGGATGGATATGGTGAGGATGGCTGTGCTGACAGCCATGCTACAGGATGATGTCATCGTGGAACTGCTGACGGGAAAGAATGAGAATCTGAATTTCGCCAATTTCCGTATGCTCAACAAAAACATGATGGTGAATATCAACAAGCGATTTTACCATACGTTGCCGCTGATGGTCAATGCGACATCGATGCTGTTGGATGCCGGTTTTATGACCATACGGGATGGAGAAATGCAATTGGTGGAGGATGGTAATAAGGATGTGTTTGCAGAGATGGGAACGGTTGAAGGAAGGACAGCACGAAGGATAGACGAAGTGTTGCCCAAGATGCTTGCTGTCTGTGAAGGTGTGACAACCAAAAGAATGATTAAAACGCTAAACATTGAGATATGAAGTTCTATATAAACCGACTTGTCATTTGGTTTGAGAAGGAGGACAAGCCCAAGAGGCGTGTAGTGGAGTTCGAGAAAAACAGGGTGAACGTCATTACGGGCAGTTCGTCAACCGGAAAGAGTAACATATTGGCTATTATCGACTATTGCCTGCTGGCAGAGAACCCAAAGATAGTCATTCCCGTCATCAACGAGAATGCGGAATGGTATGGGCTGGAGTTTACAGTGGGTGACAAGACGATGTTCATAGCGAGGAAGAAGCCGGAAATAGACACGCCTGAGTCGAACCTGATAATGAAGGATGGTAAAATTCCAGATGACTTCTACCCATCAACCTATAATATACATATCAATGATGCACGTAGGAAACTTGACTGGCTGTTTGGACTCAAAAGCGCAGACAGGAGAAATCCGGGCATTGAAGATGAAAAGGGTAATGACATGACGGTCAACTATCGCTCATTCTTTCCGTATAATGCTATCACGGAAGGTATTATGACATCGCCGTACATCTTCACGGACGTAAACTTCTTCGATTCGCAGATAACGAAAAGCGTGACAGGGCAGAAATACTTGTTTGACATCCTCTTGGGGAAAGACAATATCCGCATAGAAGAATTGAACAGGAAGATAGAAGGCCTGGAGAAGAAGAAAGAAACCCAGGAGAAACAAGGAAGAAAAATCAGCAGGAAGACAGGCGCATACAAGGAGATGAAAAGCCGTCTGATTTTGCTGTGTCAGGAAAGTGGGATGCCTGGTGATTGGAGCGACTGGTCCATGTCAGATGAAGAATTGGTGGGCAGGCTGCGCGACCTTGTAGAAACACTGGCTCCGCGGGATATACCAGAGGAGGACAAGGAATTGGAGAAACAGATAGGGGACTTGAACACAAAGGTGATACTGCTTGACAATATGAAGCGAGCCAGAGAAGAGTATCTGGCTTTCCTGAAAGAGCGAGAGGCGACAGTGGATAAACTGAAGCCTATCACTTACCTGAAAGAAAATCTGAGTCAGATGGGTATCTCTGAATGGACCAAATATATACTCGACTCGTTTGAAACATCGCTGAGCAAGCTGCGAAGGGCAGATGTGCAGGCTGCAGAGAGTGCAATCACGGAGAAAGCCATTGCGGACTTGGAACAAGAAATTGACGCTATGCGAAAGAGCATAACGACCAAAAACAAAATGCGCGAACTGACGATAGAGAAGAATAACCAGATATACTATGCTGTTGGGGTCATCAAATCGGAGCTGCCCAATCTGGAGAAAATGAGAGCCAGCATACCGGAACAGGCGGATGAGTACACAACGCAGGACGAAGCAAACTACCATGCCTATCTGGACGAAAGGAACCGGCTGGAAAGTGAAGGTACGTCAGCCTATCATAGAATCAACGAAGTGTTTAATGAGGTGTATAAGCACTTCAAATATATGGAGTATTATGAGGGCTGTAAACCCAAGTACAACAAAGAAGAACGTAAACTGGAATTGAACGACGGAAGGTCGATACTGAATTATAACAACATAGGAAGTCAGTCGAACTATATGTTTCTGCATCTTTGCTTCTTCTTGGGACTGCATCGCTATCTGGCGGAAATGCCATCGGATCACATCGCACAGTTCCTGTTTATTGACCAGCCCAGCATACCCTATTACAGCGGTGTGGAAACTGTGAAGACAACGGATGAGGCCAAACTGAAAGATGCTTTTGCTGCCATCAACCGGTTTATGGCGTTTGTGGTAGGTGAGAAGAAGGAGGATTTCCAGGTAATACTGATAGAGCATGCGCCAGAGTCATACTGGACGGATTTAGAATACTTCAAGACCACAGAGCAGTTTGTTGACGGCAATGCACTTATTCCCAAAGAAATAACTACAAAGGAAAGAATATGAAAAATAAGGTTGGAACAATCACAAAAATGATAGTCCACACGGTGGGCAACAAGGAGCGTGAGGAAGGCGTGAGTTTTTCGAAGAAGGAACTAGACTTCAAGGAGATTCAGGGCGATGTGGAGAGCCTGATAGAAAAGTCGTTTAATACGTCGGATATGTATGAGTTCTATTTTGAGCAAGACATCAATCTGAATCCGATATATAGTTTTGTGAAGACGCTGTTTGCGGAGCCGGAGAGATTTGTCGAGCAATCGAATCTTATCGCCAAGATACTTTACGAGCGAAGCAACAGACCCTCGGTGATGAAGGGCGAGTTGAATGTCGTCTATCTGACCGGATGTGAACTTGACGGAGAACAGGTGGATGCCCTTGTGCTGCTGAAGATGGAGCAGAAAGAACGTATGGTGCGTTATGAACGCGATGAGAATGGTATCAAGGTGGTAACAGTGGAGGGTGTTAACCTCTCTAAGGTTGATAAAGGTTGTCTGATTTACAATACCGATGCGGAAAACGGCTATAAGGTGACGATAGTGAACAAGACCGCCAAGAATCAAGACAAGGCCTATTGGCAGGATGATTTCTTGCACGTTAGGTCGTGCCAGAGTGCCTACCACCAGACGGTGAATCTGATAGGGTTGTGCAAAGACTTCGTGAAACAAGAGATGGAAGACTGCGACAAAATGCAGCGTTCGTTGGCTGTGGCTAGGGCTAAGGCTGTGATAGCCACGCAAGACGAAATAGACTTGAACGACTTTGCAGAGGAAGTGTTTCAGAACGCCACGTTGGCAGACCGCTTTATGGACTACCGCGAATCGTCGGACTACGCACGCGAACTGCCTAATGACACGCTGAAGATAGAGAAGAAGATACCGAAGAAGAAAATCGCCATGCCGTCGAATGTGATACATCTGGACGGTAACTTTGACATTGTGGTGAAAGGCGGGGAAGAGCATATCCTGAAAGGCGTAGACGACAGGAACGGGATGAAGTATTATAAGCTGTTCTTTGAGGAGGAGAGGTAAGAAAGGATAGTAAATATGTCATTAAAGAAATTACATCTTTACAGAAACCAGATAGAAAAGGTCGTAAGGGATTATGTCGGTAATGAAACATTAGAGATAGAGGTTCAATCGCCACAAAAGATTAAATATTCTGTGACTTTTGCTGATGGAAATGTGCTGCCAGCAATTGTGTTTGTGGACTATAATCAGGATGGAACAACAACCATAGAAGATACTCGTGGGAGAAACAAAGAATATGCAGCAAAGTTGGCTGAGCATATCGCCAAAAATACTCAAGCAAGTCTTTATGATACAGGCTACTTGTATTTTACAAATATAACCCAAGAACAGTTCGATATGTTTGTTGAATACATAACAAGCTGTAATGCGACAATAACTTCGCAAGCAGTGGTAAATGGCCAAAAATATAACATCTGCGGTGAATATGGAGATATGCTCTATGCGACAAAGTTCAATAACGGTTCCATACTGTTCCAAGGTCATCCCTGCATTACATTCAACAACGCTATTACCATCTTATCTGACATTTATCCTGAAGACATTATACTTGATGGATTAACCAAGTATTACAAGTTGAGTTTTGAGCAAGCAGATGTTGAGAAAGAACTATATAGCCAATGTCCTAATCTAAACGGAAATCTAACGGATGATGTAGTTAAGGCCATACTGCCTTCATTGGCATTACGACGAAAAATACCTGATGGCCTGACAGACTATAGTTACTTGTGTTTCCCCATACTGAGAGGTTTGGAATGTATAATTAAAACGGTTTTTAAAGACAAGGGTGACCCGATCCCAACCACCCGAGGTTTTGGAAACTATATGTGCTATGACGATGCTAGTCTAACAGCGAGTGTTCATTCTTCGAAAGTAGCACTGTTCCCTGACCCGGTAGAAAAAGCCAGAGTGGAGACTCTGTATAAACTGTGGTTTGAACAGCGACACCGTATATTCCATCTCGATCCTTTAATGCCTATTCTGCTAAATAAGGAAGATGCTTTGGATATTATAGAACAATCTCTAAATACAATGAACAATGCCTATTGAAACGAATAATTTGCGAATCATTATTTCGCCCAAAAGGCGAATGGCGATGGTATTGCTAAAACGAGAACTTTACCTGTCGGATATCGTTTCGGATGTGGTCAGAGAATTGAGCAGTGTCAATTTCAATGGGGAGGTTTTTTTTGATATGCTCCTCACTAAAGGTGTATCGGAACATTACTACAATATGAGTTTTGAAAACCGATCTTTTGACCTGCGAAGCAATAGGGTGGTACACACCCCTGCAGGGACTGTGGTTGCAATGTCGAAAAGATACTATAGGTGCCATCCGGAGTTTATAGGACGTACAAGTTTGACGGTTAGGCAGGTGCACCACATTAAAGAATGGATAGAAGGTGAGGGTGATTAGAGTCATGGCTCAGGGTTAATGGTCATTCTCGATTCAAGGTTCTTGGACGAGCCAAGCGACAAGGTCGAGCGGATATCATCAAAGAAAACATTTCGCATTATTGTGAAGCGACAA
>Ga0326513_10003950_pt1 | contig 10682 bp, 14 predicted proteins | sample 2_2465_0518_D_FD_203654 | JGI IMG/M metagenome (GOLD analysis project Ga0326513, IMG submission 203654) | Bovine rumen microbial communities from UC Davis, California, United States - 2_2465_0518 | ecosystem: Host-associated > Mammals > Digestive system > Stomach > Rumen | place: USA... | reverse complement strand
AGATTGTATCTGAGAATATAGGCGATTCAAAAGATGAATGGGCAATTTATGTTGTAGCTGACATTCTGGTAGATACATTACTGGGCGTAATAAATGAAGAGCTTTATAAGAGATGTCCTAAAGCTTCGACAATCTGTTATGAGCTTTGGTAATATGAAAGGTGTGAGGAGAGAGACGATGATTGAATATTATTGCGACAGATGCGGAAGATTTATACCACAGCCTAAGCATAAAGAGGTTAACATATGTATCAGAGGTATATTAACTGTTGACTTATGTGATAGGTGTGTTGAAGATTATGACAAAATGACTTTAAATTTTGTAAAGGGCTGTAAAGAGAATAAAAATTGCCTTGGTTGCAAACATTGGGACAAGCCTCTTACTGAAGAACCGTGTAAAGGGTGCGTGGAGTGCGAGACCGAGGCACATATTAATTTTGAAAGGCGTGATTAATAGGAGAAAAAATGAGTAACGAACACATTGTAACATATTATAGAGATAGAAACGGAGATGTCACCAGTATAAAGGTTGGCGAAGAAATAACCAGATGCAAAGATTGTAACCAGAGTGAAGAGATGGAGACACCATTTGTGCGTAACTGCTGTGTCTGGAATAAGCTAGTGCCATTAGCAGGTTACTGCTTCTTAGGTAATAAAGAGGTGAAACATGAAAAACAGTGAGTACACACCCAAAGGATTAGAAGGTGCTAGGAGACGCAGAAAGAATTACTATGCCAGAACAAAACCTGCAAAGAACAGCATGAAAAGATGGTCACAGTATGAAATCTTAATGGTGCTGTCAAGAGCGAAGCCTGATACAGAGATGGCAAGGGACTTAGGCAGAAGCACACAGGCAATACAGAATATGAGATGTAAGCTACATAAGCAGAACACTATACTGTTTGACCTGTTTGATGACAACACGGTTAATGCTATAAAGAAAATTATGGAATAATAATCAGACCCTAACTTATGCACTTGAGCATAGGCTAGGGTCTTTTTTTAATTATATCTTTAACTATAGGGTGACCAAAGCAGGTCGCATACCTGATAATATATGTGGAGGTACATTCAAACCTTGCGTCCCACATATATGCAGTAGCCAAAGCTATAGCAGATACTAATAGGATATTGCAGAGAACACAGCTTCCTTACACATCAAGTCTTTAAATCTGAAAGCACCATTATTAAAATAATACTTCATCATATCTATAAGGAACTGGTTTTCCTTTAACATAATATAGTTAACATCGTGGTCTTCTGTTGTTACAGAGAACCTGACAGGGTATGATTCATCTGCCCTGTTGTCACAGTATATGATTCCCTCTGTCTTATAGGAACGCACACCATAAGACTTACCATTATATCTAAGGGTACAGATATATCTGCCTGCTGATTTAGGTGTCTCTATGAAAGCAAGGTTGTCATTCAGATACACACCCTGTTCGTTATAGATATTATAGTTACTCTCACCAAATGCTTTATTAAATGCAGACTCTTTCTGTGCCTGAGATGCCGATTCATTAAAGCCCTGTTCAAGAACAAATCCATCACCCTTAAGGAAATGAACTGATTTAGTTAGCCTGTATGATATTCCCATAGCTGTGTAATAAGGATTGATTAGTGACACAGGGTTTGATACCATATACACAGGAACATATCTGGATTGTTCGCCTTGCCCTCTGGCTATTGATGTATGAACAGATTGAAGTTTAGCAACCTCATTAGGACAGTAATGGTTTGTCTCTGATTGAAATTCATCGAACAGCATCCTCTGAACATCTGAGAAGAAATGAGAATACTTCTTGATCTGGTCTGCATTATTCAGAGCTATGACATAACCACAGTGAACATCATTAAGATACAGTTCATGAAAGATACCCTTAGCAAATTTCTTAGAGGTCATCGTATCTTCTGGGAAGAACAGACCGTTTATATCCTTAAAGAACTTATCAGCACACTCATCCAGTTCGTAATTAAATCTGTACAGGATAGCGAACTTTTCTCCCTGTTTCTTGAATCTGTTCACCAGTAGCCTTGAGAAGTATGTGGTCTTACCTGCCGAACGGTTTGAAGTACAGATGTATATCTCAGGTTTATTTCCATTTATATCCGATAAAGAAAGGAGCTTTGTCCCGTCATAGTATTTGTTTTCCATACAAGATATTGTACACTATACATTGACAAAAGTCAAGATATATGCTACTATTATTATGTCAGGTATGTCCCTCTATTGTATCTTGGTTGCTTTGTTTTCATGTGGTTTCCTCCGTGAGCGTGAAAAGTAAGTGGCAGGTCTTCCAGAATGAACGGGAGCTAATTTCTGGAGTGGGTTGGAAGGTGGGTATTTTAAAATTATGATTACTTTTGATACTGCTATTAAGAAAGCTTGGGATGTTTATATGAACAGGGATAAGTATGCTTATCTCATGGGTGCGAAGGGCTTTATCATTGATAACAGGAAACAGTTCAATGAAGTGGTCTCATGGTCACCAGAACATTTCTCTCGTTACAGTAAAGAACAGTTGGATGAAATCTATAACTACTGCTTAGGCAAGATGTGCTTTGATTGTTCCGGTTTTGTCTACTATCTTACTGGTGATTACAACTACTCAGCAATTCAGTGGTCGCACTGTAAGCAGAATAAATCTCTGGCTGACGGAGTTGCAGGTTCTATCCTGTATAAGAAAGGTCATATCGGTATTGATTTAGGTTATGGTCTTTTCATGCACTTCCCTATTGAGATGCACACAGCAGAGATTGGATGGATAAGAAATTATAGTTGGACTCACTCTGGTCTTCACAAAGACATCAATTATGAGGGGAGTACAAACAAATGACAAAGTTAATAACATGGTGCAAGATTCTCTTTGCTGAGGTCGGCACTATTTTATTATATTATATAGGTGGTATGGACAAGTTGATTTATACCCTGATTGCCTTTGTGTCCGTGGATTATATAACAGGGGTTATATCTGCGGTAATGCACAAAGAACTGGATAGCAGAGTGGGGTATAAAGGTATCTTCCATAAGATAATTATCTTTGCCCTTGTAGGTATTGCAAACCTTTTGGACAAGAATATTCTTAATTCGCAGGAGCTACTTAGAACAGCTGTGATTCTATACTATATCGCAAACGAGGGTGTCAGTATCATGGAAAATGCAGGAGAGATTGGAATACCGATTCCCCAGAAGTTGCTTGATGTGCTGGCACAGCTGAAAGGAGAACAGGAAGATGGCAGTACGAACGAGAGATGAACTGACAGAAATGCTACAGCAGAGGTTTGGTGAATCAGAGAACGATGAAGACATTTCATTCGTTGAAGATATTACTGATACCTACAACAGCTTAGCAGGTAATGACCAATCAGCCAGAATTACAGAACTGGAAAATGAATTGGCAGAACAGAAAAAGAAATATCGTGACAGGTTCTTTGCACCCGCTGATGATACAGGTAATAATAAACCTGATGAACAGGAAGAGAAAAAGAAACCTGTAAGGTTTGAAGACTTATTTAAAGAGGTATAAACAATGGCACACAGAATTGCTAATAATGCTTTAAACGCTTCTACTGTTGACATTCTTAATGTTATCAGACAGAACGCTTCATATTCTTATCAGCAGAGTGTTCCTGAAGTTACTTCCTATACAGATATTCCTACTGTTGGTGAAGTAATCTATGGCACACCCGCTCTTGCTAATGAATTTATTAATGCACTGGTAAACAGAATCGGTCTGGTACGTGCAGAGTCTGCTGTATTCAATAACCCGTATGCTGTTCTCAAGAAAGGTAAGCTTGAGTTCGGTGAATCTATCGAAGAGATTTTCGTTAATATTGCTAAGGTTATTGACTACAAAGCTGAGAAGGGCGCTGAGCGTGAGTTCAAACGTACACTTCCTGATGTTCGCTCTGCTTTCCATGTAATCAACTGGAAGGTTCTCTACCCTGTTACCATTCAGGACGAAGACCTTAAACTTGCTTTCCTGACGATTGATGGTGTTACCGACCTTATTGCTAAAATCGTTGAGTCTATCTACACAGGTGCTGAGTATGATGAGTTCCTGCTGTTTAAGTATCTTATTATCAAAGGTGTTAATGACCATGATATTAAGATTGAAGAGCTTGAGAACCCTGCTATGACAGATTATGCTAAAGCTTTCAGAGGGCTGTCTAACCTGTTACCGTTCTTAAGCGGTGACTATAATGCTCAGGGTGTTAAGAACACTACGCCAAAAGACAGACAGGTTATCTTCATGGATGCCAGATTTAATGCTGAGTTCGATGTTGATGTGCTGGCAGGTGCTTTCAACATGGATAAGGCAGACTTCATGGGCAGATTGTTCCTGATTGATAACTTCACATCTTTCGATAATGACAGATGGGAAACTATCAGAGAGAACTCTACTGGTCTGGAAGAGGTTACTGATGCTGAGCTTGCTTACATGGCAAACATCAAAGCTATCATCATGGATGAAGAGTGGTTCCAGATTTATGATGACCTTGTTAAGATGACTCAGACACCTGTAAACTCTGGTCTGTATTGGAACTATTTCTATCATACTTGGAAGGTAGTTTCTTGGTCACCGTTCGCAAATGCTGTTGCATTTATGGCAACAACGGCAACCGAAGAAACACCCGACGCTGGCGGTGGTGAAGGTGGTAACTAACCGCCTTAAAGAAAGAGAGGTTATAAATTATGGCTATTATATGGAGATGTACAGGTAAATCACAGCACGGTTACGAGTATAAAAGAGCGAATGGCGAAACAGCTTTCGCTACTGTAACAGCAATTGATTATGATGCACTCATTAACCCAATGGCTGGTGCTGGTACTGTAAATGAACTGTTTGATGCAAAACCCGTATTAACCGAAGCAGGCGTCACCGCTTTTATTGGTTTACAGGTTTACCCGCAGGGTTTCACGGTGTATGTAGATGAGCGTATATCTGATACTATGGCAAACGGTGTTGTATCGTTTGGTGGTGAGTTAAAATCTGCAAGTGTACTGCTCGATAAGAACGTGGGCGAATCATTTACAATAGGTGGTGGTCTTTAATTTATTTTATCACAAGGGTACATGAATTATTTTGTGTACCCTTATTTTCCTTATTAAATAATAAAGAGGTATGAAGAATGTTATTATTTAAAAAGAAAGATTTGCTCGTTATTATTTCAAAGTCTGGTACAACTGTTCAGTTCACAAAACCACTGAAAGACATTTTGAAATATCAGCATAGATATAATTATAAATTCAAACTGTATGAGAACGGCAAAGTAACAATCGCCGATGATTATATTATTGACGGTGAAACGCTAACCGTTCTGTTTAGTTCTGCAACTGTTACCTATACTTCCGAAGGTGCAACATATGCTGAAGGTGGCGATGGCGGAAGCGGTGCTGATTTCTTTGTAATAACGGAGGGATACGATGAAGCCCACCAAGCTGATATTATTACACAGCCCGCTACCGAAATACTGCCAGCTGTATTTAGGGATAATAAAACGCTATTATATCGGAAAACGCAAGTTATGGATTCTTATTATTCTGCGTCATGTGCAATTAGTTTATCTTATAATGATAGAACTCAAATGCACTATTTATCAATTACAACTATAGTTGGACAGCAACCCGATGTTAAAAATTTCGTAAAAACAGCAGATTCAGACTACTTTGTTGCACAGTCAACCTAAGACGTTAATAAGCTGAAAGAAAAGGGTTAAAACATATGTCCTACATTGCACCAAACAGCACAATCAGGTTATACGCTAATGTGCCGTTAGATAATAGTTATACAAATACATTTTGGTTTACATCAAAAGCAGAGCAGGATGCTTACTTCCATGGCTCTGCTGATGTAATCACTACATTATCAAATCAATATTACCAGAGAGCTACTAGGAATAGTCTTAAGGTTCAAGTACCCATAGGTAGCTGTTACAATTGTAAATACTTAGCATTTAGAAATGACAGCTTTGAGAATAAATGGTTCTATGCTTTTGTTACTGATGTGGAATATGTTAACAATGAAGTAACAGAAATCTTCTATGAGCTTGATGTTATACAGACTTATAGGTTTGATGTTTTCTTTAATGCCTGTTATGTGGAGAGAGAACATTGTGCTAAGGGTGAGGATGTTATAGGTAACTTCATTCTGCCTGAACCTGTGAGTGTGGGTGAATATCTATATAGTGATTATAAAGATATTAGTGGTATAGGTGATTGCTATATTATAGTAGCAATAGCTGATGTAGATTATGATGCGTCTGGTATAATCGGAGGTTATAGCGGTACTATAAGCGGTAAAGTAATAAACGGGGTGTATAATGGATGTACATTATATGCTTTTACAACAACAACAGACACTTCAACAGGCATTGGTGCATTAGAAAACTTATTAAGAAGTTACATTATGAAACCAAAAGCCATTGTAGATATGTTTATGTGTCCTAAATTTTGTGTTGGTGTAAGCAATAATGTAGTTCAATCTGGTATAACCGTAAAAGATATTTTTGACAGCAGAGTAGGTGGAACATTTGGAAACTATACTCCAAATAATAACAAATTATATACATACCCTTACAATGCGTATCAGGTAACAACTCCAGATGGCAACACAAAATTATATAGGTATGAATTTTTTAAAGATAACACACCTAGATTTAGAATAAGAGGTTCTATTAGTCAGCCTGTTACTGTAAATTTAAGACCCAGACAATATAAAAATTTATCCGACCAGGCTACAGCACAAGAATATGGAATTAGAGAATTGGGTTTATCTATAACAGAATACCCGAAATGTTCTTGGGCATATGATGCTTATAGTATGTATGCTTCAAGAAACTATCAAAACCTTTTAATTCAAACTGGTCAAGCAACACTTGGTCTTGGTGCTAATAATTTTGGCTGGGAATCAATGAGAAACTCTAAAGGTCAATTTACCAGTAATTCATTTAATCCATATACAGGTGGCGTTACTGGTATGAATAAATCACAGGCTGTTAAGGCTGGTACTGTTAAAGAATTAAGAAATGACAGCAAAGATATTGCGTCAACTTTATCTGGTTTTTACTGGGCTAAAAGAGACGCTGATATTGTATCAGGTTCATTATTAAATGGCACACCTGATTTTGTCGAAGGCTATAATTTCTATGGTAGCAGAGTATTTATACCAGAAGAAAACGCTAGAGCTATAGATAATTTCTTTTCTTTATATGGTTATCAAACAAACAAAGTAAAAGTACCTAATTTTAATACTAGAGATATTTTCAACTATGTTAAAATAATAGGTGAATGTTGCGAACCAGCCACAAATTCAATGGTTAATTCAGCTGACATTGATGCTATGAACGCTATTCTAAATAACGGAATAACATTCTGGCATACAACAGACCACTATACGGTTGGTAATTATACGGCTGAAACACTAAGAAATAACAGAGCTTAAGGAGATTTATTATGCCTAGAGCTAGAAGAGAAACACAGTTCTGGGAATCAGCATTAATGAACAATGCTACATACATTCAGTATTACAACAGGCTGATGGAATTATCCATAGCTATGTTTGACTGGAAGAATGTACCAGATGGTATTGATGTTCGGTTCTTGGAATTGGTATTATTTAGTGATGGCAAAGCTATTTTCTTTAGGGATGAAGAGGTTGAAAAATACTTAGGTTTACAGTTTACCTATAATGGTCAACTGGATATGTACCACATTCCTACAGGAAGAAGGGCTTTTGCTATTAATGGTTATAACAGACAGTTGTCAACAGATGACAGCGTAATAATCTGGAATAATCTTCTGCATACACCTTCAAAGCTTGATGTCGAAATGATGAGCAAGCGATTATATAACTTTGACAGAATCATTGATGTAAACGTAAATGCACAGAAAACCCCTGTTCTGCTACAGTGTGATGACACACAGCGTTTAACCATGAAGAATCTGTATAAAGAGTTCGATGGTAATCAGCCGTTCATCTTTGGAACAAAGGCTTTGGATGTGAATGGTCTTAAGGTTCTGAAAACTGATGCACCGTATGTTGCTGATGATATTTATGAACTAAAGACTAAATACTGGAATGAAGCCCTTACCTATCTGGGTATCTCTAATGTTAATAACATAAAAAAGGAAAGGTTAATCTCTGATGAGGTTACCAGAAATATGGGTGGTGTTATTGCATCGAGATACTCTAGACTGGAAGCCAGACGAACAGCCTGTGAACAGATTAATAAAATGTTTGGTCTGGACATGTGGGTTGACTTCCGTGAAGATTACAGAGAAGCAGATGATGTAATGATGCTGTTATCTGAAACAGAGAAGAACGATAATCTGGAAGATGACGTCATAGTAAAGCCTATGGTAGAAGATGTATTATCAGACTTAAAGGAAGGTAAAGATGTCTAAGTATACTACAGAAGTTCGTTATATCTGTGAAACATACTGTGGGCTGAACGAGTCAGAAGGTTACAATAGTGTTGAAAATATTCTAACAGTATCAGCCCCTAAGGTGTTCGATTTTGATTTCCCTATCTTTGATGAGAACTATAGACTTACTCTGGAAAGAAAGATATTGAAACATTTCTATACCAGAGAGATAGGCGAAGAAACTGTAGGTCTGTGGAAACTGAGACTTAATACCAGACTTAACGAAATCATGCCTTACTATAACAAACTGTATGAATCAGAGTTACTTGAATTTAATCCCCTGTATGACGCTGATTATTACAGAGATGGAAATAGAAATGGCAACCGTAATGACACAGAGAATGTCGGAAGTAGCGGTACAGCTAACAGGCAGAATGTTCCTAAGAACAGCAGGTGGACATTATTCTCTGATACACCACAGGGTGGCATTACTGGTATAGCTAATGCAGAAGACCCATCAGTATTAAGTAATGCATATCTCACTAATGCTACTCATGAAATCAGTGATGGCACAGGGTCTACAGATAATACGCAGACATCTCAGAACACGAACAGAAACGCAGATATTGTAACAACAGAAGATTATCTGGAACATGTATATGGTAAGTTCCCCGGCAGAAGCTATAGTAAAATACTTATGGAATACAGGGAAACATTCATTAATATTGATATGCAGATAATCAAAGAATTAGAAGATTTATTTATGGGGTTATGGTGATATGAGAAGATTAAGATACTGGGTGCAGAAAGTATTGCCCCTCGTGTATGATGATTCGTTATCTTACTATGAACTGCTGAATAAGGTAGTGTGGAAGATTAATGAAATGATTACAGCCATTGAGAAAATGCAGTTACAGGTAGAAGATATTTACGATATTAATATTACCAGTGCTGTTAGTGAAATTCTCACTGGTTGGCTAGAAGATGGTACACTTGAAAGGTTAATTGATGAAACTCTGAATCACCCTGAGAAAGTAATGATTTACTCTTTCCCTTGTGCTGATGCAACTAATACCAATGAAGTATTTGGTGATTGCGTTGTTGTTGGTGGTGATGTAAAAGGTATCGTTGACTTAGGGTGGGATGCTAGTGTATACGCTTTAAGGAATAAGCTTACAGAACTTGGCATTACTAAGTTAGACTTTGTTATCATTTCACATTATCATAATGACCATTGTACCAATGACTTTGGCGGAGCATTAGCTAACTTAATAGGAAGTGGAATTGATTTTTCTGATTGCACTTTCTATCTTCCACATAAGGGAATCAACTGGGGTAACTTTATCGGTAACGATGAAGTATGGTCGGCTAGAGAAACAGCTGTTAAGTCTGCCCTGACTACGAACGGTATCAGATGGGTAGAACCTAGCAATCTGGAAGAGGTAAAGTTGACTTCTGGTATTAAACTTCGTTTCTCTAACATTGGTGATTACACCGACTACTATTCTTATATGCTGTCTCAGAATCAGGTGAGCTTAGGTCATACAATGTACAATGCCTTCTCAATGGTAGCTGAGCTTATTGTCTATGACAGAGTTATTCTTTTCGCAGGTGATATTACTGCCCCTGCACAGAGAAAGCTTGCGGGTCTTTATAAGAACGTAGAAGTGTATAAGATTGAACATCATGGTCTTGAACAGTATTGTCCACCTGAGTGGTGCAACAGTTTTAATGCTACAGTAACACTGTTATGCAATTATAGTAGATTGTATTTAACAAATGGTTGGAGACTGCTTAGACCATCATTGATTTCTAAAGCTAATCAGGGTAGCTTAATAGCACAGAGTAAAAACAATCCTGTTATTGAAGTTGCCTATGAAGGTACACGAGTAATCAGTGGTTTAGGTTATGACTATACTATTTTAGGTATGACACCTAGACAGATGTTGCAGGAAGGAACTGACCTTAATGATGTTCGTGACCCGGGTGAATACTGTTCTTACAATCAGGCTATGACTCTTACGATGTCTAACATCCCCTGTGATTGGGCAGGCTTTACGTTAGAGGTAACAACGGTCGGAGGTTCTGATGGTGGTGGACGTATCCAGAGGTTTTATCCGAACTCAACTAATGTTAATGGTTTCTGGATAAGATACATCACGACTAATAATGTTGGTAGTTGGAGATTTGTTGATACTACTGATTACATTATTGACACTAACCCTTAATAACTTGCTAGCTAAGCAGAGAGTCACTTGTAGCTTTACAGGTGGCTCTTTTTCTTGCTGGGTAGGTGGAAAGAATAAGTACCG
>Ga0326513_10003948_pt1 | contig 10686 bp, 26 predicted proteins | sample 2_2465_0518_D_FD_203654 | JGI IMG/M metagenome (GOLD analysis project Ga0326513, IMG submission 203654) | Bovine rumen microbial communities from UC Davis, California, United States - 2_2465_0518 | ecosystem: Host-associated > Mammals > Digestive system > Stomach > Rumen | place: USA... | reverse complement strand
ATTTAAGTTCCTTCATCTTTATAATTCCTCCCTCATCTTTGAATATATCTTAAATAGTTCAATGGATATCTTGGCTTTAGTGAGTTTGTTATCCTCAATCTTCTCCCTTAACTGTTCTATCTCTTCTGATAGGTCATCTACAAAGTTATGCCAATGCTCATTATCAGCCTCATAACTGGCAAACTCATCCTGTAAAAGTGTGTAGGCAGTATCATGTTCTAAGTCAGTATCTGAGATAACTTCACCTATATAATTGGCTACATCATCTCCCATTTCTTCTCTGACTGCATCTACCACATCATCTGATGTGAGGGGCGTAAATACACGCCCCGATTTTGTCTGTATTGTATGGAAATCAACATAACTCATAACTTTAGATTACCTCCTCTATGCACATTGTAATAGCCATGCTCTCTGCCCTTATGTGTCTGTAAGCATATCAGACCATACTTGCCTGTTTCTTTATAGTTGTCGATAGCATCCAGCATATCTTCATAATCAAGGCTATTATAGGACTCTGTAACGATTGTAAATCCATCACTTTCTCTCACTATTGCCCACTCTTGATGTACTGGATATCCACTTGGGGTATATCTTCTATATATCCCGTGTCCTTCGTACATTTCTTTGAGGACGTGCTTGTTCTCGTTTAGCTCATCAGGTAAATAAATAACTCGTTTCATAGTTTCTCCTTTCAATATCTGTGTGTTATTGTTTACAACACTATACTATCATAAACAAGAACAAAATAAAAGAGGAAGTTAATCTTCCTCTTCAATTAGTTCCAGCTCTTTTCTGCTTCTGTTATATAACTTCTCCCATTGTTGTATAGCCTCTTCTGTAGCTACACCGAGAATATTATACCTCTCCTGTCTGTACGGTCCATCACAATCTCTGCCAAATACTGCATTACCTAACTTTTTAGGGTCACATCCAAATCCACCCTCTGCATGAAATAACTGATGCAGTGCGCTTCTATACTCAGGCTTGAAGTAGCCGGGGCTAATGATTACAAACTTACCATCATATGTTTCACCCTTTTTAAGAGGTCTATAATCCTTCTTTTCAAATATTGTAGTCATTCTTCTTCCTCCTCTTCATCAAACATCATGTGCTGGCAATCTGTGCACATGCCAGTTTTCAAAAACTCTCTCTTATCAGCATCAAGAGGGATATCCTGTATATATCCAATACCCCTAAGATACTTTGCATAAATCTCAGCAACCTCATCTGTAATATCCAGAGAACTTACTTTGCCACAGAGCATACATCTTTTTGTAACTGTTGCCATAACTGTCTCCTTTCAACTTGTGTGTGTGTTTTTGTTTACAATAATAGACTAGCACACTAGGCGCTAGTCTATCAACAGGAAGTTATTCTTCTTCATAAGGAATATCATAAGTATCACAGGCATCTTCTAAACAGGCACAGGTATCATCAGAACTGAAATAGCTTAGGAAACATCCTACTAAATCCTCATCTGTTACTCCATTCTCTCTGAGTTTATCCAATAACTCACATTCATAATCTCTACTATATGGCTTACTCATATCAATGCTCTCCTTCCATATTTGTTTTTAAGGTACTCTTCCCTAAAATATAGATGCACACTGTCATCTTTCCAAAACTTAACTAAATATTTATGATTACCATACTCTTCTACTTTATTTATCTGTATGGCTCTTTCATTATGAATACCGCTAATCATTCCATCTCGTCCAGAGTAGCTCCATCCCACCTTCTCTAATGCCTTGATTGTCTTTGTATAAAATTCGATAGAACTCATAGCCATGTAGATTTCATTAGGAACAACTCTAGGAATATCAGTGCCTATACTTTTAAGATTATCTCTCCACTTAATTTCAGATTTCATAATATTCTCCTTTCACTCCCAACTCTGTGGCATATTACCAAAGATACAACAAGTTCCTTTACTATATTCTGGGTGCTCTTTAGGCACCCAGTAACGATAACTAAACCTACATCCTTTACAAGCTGACATTGTGCTATGAGGATTCCTCTTCTTACACATATCACGAATGATTTCATAGGCAGGTTCGCTTAAAATATCTTCCTCACTTTCATATCGCATATCATGACCTCTCAATCTGTCTTTCTCCAGTAGTAATCAAACTCTTCACCCTTTAAGTTATCAAGGGCATAATCATGTGCCTCATAGTATAGCTTCTCATATAGCTGACTAAGCTCATTATTACCCTTTTCATAATGCTGATAGCACTTGTGATTTACTACTATTACTAAATCTGTAAGGTATCTGTAATCTGACTTCCATTCTTCAAATGCCCTCTTGTAAGTATCTTTGACTGCCTTAACACCAAAAGCATCAGCTATACTGAAATCTTGCCAAAATGTTGTTGAAAATTCTTCGTCCATATCTTTCTCCTTTCAATGTGTGCGTTTTTGTTTACAAGTACATCATACATAGAGTCAATACTGACTTCAACAGGAACTTTTGCAAAATAAAAAGTCGCCCGAAAGCGACTTTTCATATCATATAGAAGAAAAACTCTTTTCCATTAAATCCTTGTAATACATACTGTTTTCTATTCTATAGAAGAAATACTCATTCCATAGCTCATTCATGCTTGCCAGGTTCTCTGTATGTTTACGATTGTACATATTCTTTAAGTAATGAAGATTCTTAAAATAGGTATTCTTATTTGGATGTTCCAGTCTGTAATCCATTTTGATGTTCTCAAATATTCGCCTGTCTGTCACATCCTTATCTTCTATATATGGGATATATGCTCTGTGCTTTAGTATCTCATCCCACATTACTGAATAGTTAGGCATAGGATTAAGAATGGTAAATCCATCTACATATCTTTGAGCAGTTTCCTTGTAACTCTCTAGGAACTCTGAACAATTCGCCCAGTCGCACTCATCATTATTGTAAATTGATGCACCCCCAAAATATCCATAGACGATTCTAGGCGAATATTGATGACCTACTGCATATTCAAGTGCGGCATTAAGTATCATCATACCTGAGAATGGAGATTTCTGACTATCCATTGTTTCATGCACTACTAATGGCACATCTAACATATCTGCCATTTTCTGAACATTATCTGTATTCTTAAATGGGCCAGCTACATGAAATAAGATTATGTTTTTACCTATATCTTTATATCTTAAAGCACATGAAAGACTTACTTTTCCACCACTAAAACAGATAACCATTGTATCTGATGGCTCATAGTGTATCTGCTCTACCTCTCGTTTAGCGAATGTAGGCATAATATAGCCTGCAAATCTTTTATTATACTCTCTACAGGCACCACTTAATCCTATATCAATCAGTCTGTTCGACATTCCGTTGTTCTTGATTAAGCTGTTTATATCCTTCCTTAACTCGTTTAGACTCACTAATGACATGCCTTTTCCACCCCAATTCCTCTTTCTTAAACTCTCGCATTTCCTGTACTAACTCTGCCTGATTTTCTGGAACTGTTTCTACTGATATAAACTCATGACCCATTATGCACTCACGAGGGGTATATATCCTGTCAGGTAGTATCCTTCGTTTCATCTTTTTAGATGGATATGCAAGCTCATCACAGAATGGGCATACTAATGGATATGCCTCAAACATTACTCTACCATTTTTTCTTGCCATATTTCACCTCATATCAATGGCTTGGTACTCTGCTCATTCTTCCACTTTCTATAACAAGTTGGGCCCATACCAAGTTTTCTGCTTTCTTCTGTCCTCAGTTTTCGCCCACATCTAAAACAGAGGGGATGTAGGTTTCTTTGGAGTGACTGGTTGTTCTCTTCCATCTGCGAATGTTGGTTCATACTCAATTCCTTTCTTTTTAGCTCTGCACTTTCTTGAACGCTCTCTCACCCATTCATCAAATAATGGCTTAGCCTCATCTACTGTGCAAATCTCCTCTTTGGTGTAAAACTTTTTACCACATACATCACATCTCCTCTGTCTGTATGTAGCTCTCTGCTGGTTAATGGTCTCTTGTACTGACACATTCCCATTGCAATCTGGACAAAGCATATCTATTCTCCTTTCAATCTTTTAATAGCAAAACTGTTAAAACACAAAACGTGGCTACGATATAAAATAATCTCTCTATCATATCACTTGCACCATAAAGTACTCCACTGATAAATCATCAGGCATAGTACCTGTCTTTATGCCTTTCTCTATCTCTCGTAAGAGCTTCAAGGCTCTAACTAACTCACCATTAGTATAGTTATTCTTATATCTTATAACATTCTTAATAGCAAATCCATTTAATCCTAACTTCTTATAATCTTTCGCCGACTGTATCTGTAATAATGTTTTGATGTTGTTGTACAGATTAGAGATTATAACTAAACTAGGCTCTCCTAATGCTTTTGACTGTTGTAATAAGTCATACGCTTTAGCTGGTCTTCTCTCTAAGAATGCGGCTACAAAATCAAAGATAGCATCATAAGGCGGACGATAAATGGTGCCATCTTGTAAGAAGTTCTCTAATACTCCATTTTCTATAACACCTGTTGCTCTTGAATACTGTTTTACCTTATCAAGCTCCAATAATATCCTTCCATAGTCACTTTGACAGGCATCTATAAGGTCTTTCATTACCGCTTCATTCTGAGCACCTATCTCTTTCTCTATATATTTCATCAATATATCATCATTAAGCTTTCCAAACTCAACTGCCCTATCTTTAAAGTGTTTCCAGAACTTTAATCTCTTATCTGTTGTGGTATAATAAAATACCACTATATCATCTTTCAGTCCCTTAAACTTATCCCACATCTTTTCTGTAGTCTGAAATTCTTTATCATCCACTATTACATATAAATGGGCGGATTTAACAAGAGCTTTTGTCTTAGTTCCGGTCATTAAATCCATAAGACTGTCTACATAAGTTATTTCATATCCACCTTTTTCCGCCATCATGTTCAGATATATCTTCATAACGGCATGTTCTTCTCCATGAAATATATATATCTTACCAAACTCACCTGACTTTATCTGTTTCTTTAAGTCTGCGATTTCCATATCTTCCTCATTTCTAGCCAGAGGTTGTCGCACAACATAGCCTTGTTTATGCCTTTTATTCTTAAATCTTGTGCATATATACCAATAATATCCACAATCTCTGTATACGCTGTCTTTTTGTTCTGTCTAGGCATTATTGTAGAACAAACCTTATTCCAGAATACTGTTTGTAGAGCTTTAAGAAATAAGCGGACATCATATTTTTCATCCTCATCTTTAAGTGCCAGCTTATCTGAGATTTTAAAGACTTCTGCACCATCTAGTTTTATAATGTTATCTGCTACCCACTCAGCGTATTTATAAAAGTTTGTAATATCGTGCTTAGTGAAGTATAAAACATCACCAGGCGTACTACAAAGCTCTCCGTATAGCTTTATAACATCCTCATCTATATCTTCTTTATTGACATAACGATTGCGGGCAAAATCTTCTATCTCACCCACTTTCGGTGTGTACATTCTGAACACTATGCCTCTACTCTGTATTGTTGCCAGAGTATTCGATAAGTCCTCTAAACACATAACGAAATACGCTTTATTTGGTGCATCTTCTACCACCTTCAACATAGCATTTTTAGCGTTAATGGACATATCATCTGCATTAGGTATGCAATACACGGTGGTATTATGAAGTTTATAGGCATTATTTATCATTGTCCTTATAGTATCTACTTTTACATCCTGCAAGCATATATAATCTGCCTGCATTTTCTGAGATACATAATGGGCAACATCTTCATGTTCCATACCTCTTTCTCCTACTACAATAGAAAAACGAGGAAACTTATTTTCTGCAATAAGGTCATCTATCTGTGCTATCAGTTTGTCTTGTCCCAGCATCTTCTTTCTCCTTATTCAATAAAAGATATTTAACATCTACATTAACGCTAATAGTTGCAGGTAATTGTTTTTTCTTTTCTGCGGGCTCTATCTCTGATACATCAAATCCAAGTTTCTTTAAATACTCTAATCCGTCTTTAGCTGTAGGCAGATTCTTTACGGTCTCTATAACAGTGTTATAAGTCATTTCTACCTTACGTCTATTGTAACACGCATCTTCCTTTGTTTTTCTATATCTTTCCGTATCTATGTGTATGGATTCTTCCATATTCATTCTAACATCTTGTCTATTACTAAACCTTGCCACAAAATCACCATAACCAAATTTCCAATTATACTTGCTCATTGACATACCATCAAAAGTTTTCACCTTATCAATGAACTTGCCATACTTCTCGATAAACTCCTGTAAACATGGAAGAGCATCATCTAAGAAGTCATCAAATCCTATAGTTTTGTACTCCAACTCTTTTGCGGCAGTTATTGCTTCATCTTTTGCTCTCTCTGCCTTAGCAATAGCTTCAGGCTTTTTCTTCTCTAACCACTTTACTAAATCTCTTTTTGTCATTACTCTACCTCTTTTCTAAGTATATACTCTATATATCCATATCTTCTTTTTTCCCAAGTAATGGCTTCAGGTATATATTCTGATGCTCTTACAAATTCATATCCATCATCAAATGCGTCTTGTAGATATTTCTCATACTCACCATCACCATAAGTTCTAACCACTTTATATGTATACTTTGTCATTCTCTCACCTCAAACAATAGTATACCAGCAGTGATGTCCACATAAGGGTTCTGTGAGTATTTCACATCTGCATCCAGTTTTACTAAATGACGTAATAGCTGATTGTAGAAATCAAGATTATCCTGTGCTGATAACCATTGCTCAATCTCTTTTGTTCTCGGCAGATTGATATACTTAAATGCTTCGTTTAAATCGTCCAGGATAAGAGTTTTGTTTACATCTAGTATAAATGATACATACTGCTTTAAAAACTGCTTAAAATCGACACCGGATGCATAAATTTCATCTAATCTCATAACTAGACTAGCCCTATCACTAGGGTCGAGTAAGAGATTAGTTATACCTATATAATCCTCATAGTTTGTGACATTAAGTGCTTTTACCACATTTTCTGTTGTGATGTTGTTGTCGTATGCCAGACATTTTTCAAGATACTGAATGGCCAATCTCACCCCACCATCTGCCAATTTTGCTATGAACTGAATAGCACTCTTATCATATTCAATGGGACTTTCTTCTCCCTCTGATGCGATAATAGCCTCTAGTCTACTTATAATATCCTTTGTCGATACTTTCTGGAATTGAAATCTCTGTACCCTGCTGAGAATAGTTGCTGGTATCTTTTGGGGATCCGTAGTACAGAAAATGAATTTTGCTCTTGCAGGTGGCTCTTCTATTGTCTTTAATAAAGATTGCCATGCGGCATTACTTAGTGAGTGGCACTCATCCACTATAATGACTTTATAGAGGGCCCCATCTATCGCCTGTGAACTTGCCATTCTTATTATATCTTTTGCATCTTCTACACCATTATGACTGGCGGCATCCATCTCAATAGGAAGACCTTTACCTTTGTTCAAGACGTTTGCTACAATTCTCGCCGTTGTTGTTTTGCCATCACCAGATGGTCCACAAAATAACATAGCTGATGGAAGTGTACCACTCTCTAACTGCTGTTTTAAAATAATCTTTACTGCGGACTGCCCAAGTACATCTTCAAAAACTTTGGGGCGATATTTTACGGCTAATGATTTCAATTTGTTTCTCCTTTCAAAACATAATTTGCATATTTACCTTTATTACCATATCTGTCTGTAAATTCTACCATGATAGTTCTAATATCATATCCTTTCTGTCTGAGCCTTAATATAACATCAGACAATCTTGTTTCACCATAAAGATTTATAGCTTCCCAAGAAGTAATACTACCGTGCTTTAAAAGATGTTCTTTTACTAACTGGGATTTATTCACTCTTTATTCACCTCCCTTAAATGTTCTAACAGTTCAAGGAATAAATGCTCATCTATTAAATAATGGTTCTCCCCATCTCCCCAATCTACCACTAATGCTGAATATCTTTTACCCATCTGAAATGCTTCTTCTCTGTTCTTTTCTATCCAGCTATGCTTAATGGAAAAACTGTCTTTAAACTCTGTATGAGTTTTGGCTTCTAAAAGAAATAGGTCATTTCTTACGTCCCCTTTTGAAAACGCTGTAGCACCTGAGTTTGCGACTTGCTTGCCACCAACTGCTTTTGCTATTTTCTTCTCTTGTCTTGAGGAATAAAATCTTGTCGGACGAGGCATTAAATTACTCCTTTCGTTTTTAACACTTCATAAAGTTCACACCATCTTATTGCTACTTTTGTCAGTTCAGGACAATCTGTACGCATATCAAAGGTGTTCATATACACTACATAATTCTTAGGTACTGCCATAAGATTAGATAACTCAAAATTTCTATTATTACCATCTAAAAATACTATTACATAGTCTTTAGGTATCTTACCATGAGCTTGCTCATAAACATATCTTTGATACTTCATCCAATCTTTATAGCTGTTACCAGTTTTAATAACTAAATATCCTGTACTCGGCTCTTCTCTTATTGTGCCGACCTCATCAATATCTGGATTAGCATTTTTATTAGCTACATCTTTAGGTACAGATAGTCCCATTCTTTTTGCTACTCTACACATCAACTCTGGTGATTTATCTGTGCCAAATCTAACATTAAACATATTGGCAGTAATTTTCATACCATATTTTTCATAGTTCTGCCGTATAAACTCTTTCTGTTCATCTGTGTACTGATATAACGATGGAATACCAAGTTTGTTTAAATGATGTTTTAAAGTATCTTTCTTTAGAGATTTTCCTGTATGATTATTATAAGCATCTACAAAGGCAGCATCACACTTACCTTTGTAGTTCTCTCTTATCCATGAATCATCATACTGAATATCTCCATATTGATTACTCATATCAATTACCTATCATCTCTTTAAGAACAGAGTGTTCAAGAGATTTTGTCTGTGCCAATGCTTTTTCATATTCAAGAATCAGCTTGCCATTGTTAATCATCTGTTTTGCACCGTTGAAAACAATTTTTGTCTGCTCATTCTCAATCTTTCTCTCCTCTTCTGAAAGACTGTCACTCAATGTTACCTCAATTCTGTCTCCCATTACTTTGTGTAATTCTACCAGTGTCATCTCGTTTTTCTCCTTTTTCTCGTTTTTGTCGTGTTTTAAACGTGTTATATATCGTTTACATGATTATTGTATATCATGGTAACGTAAATGTCAATACGATTAGAATAAACTCCTTGTATTTGATTTTAATTGCTTATTTTGAGATTTTTTCTCGGGATTCGATACAAAATGTATCGTTTTAGACATTTTCAAACAATTTTTCTGTTCTAAAAGAATTTTTGCCACGGTCTTTATATTTTCTCCATATTTTAAAAATGCACCTGAGCTACCATCCCAGTTTTTAAACTGGTCATATTCCTCAACTTCTGCTGATTCTTTAGGATATTTCTGTTGTAGCTCTTGCAATTCTTTAGCCCATTTAGCCCATGTATGGTCTGAAACTATATTCTCATTTAATTCATAATATATATAAGAATGGACTAACATCTGCCTTCTTCTCTGTTTAATCTTCTCTTTAATTGTTTGCATCTTCATATCCTTCTAATGGCCATAACATCATTTCTATGCCTGCACTTGTCACTAAAACATCAAGATATACATTTTGTTCCTCTACCACCTGTTTACATAAGAAACTAAATAATTCCCATGGTGTCATTTATTTTTTCTCCTTTGGCTCAAAACAATATCCTTCTCCTTTAAATTTACCACATTTTAATCTTTCTGATGGACTATTACATCCTACTGGTTTTCCTTTATAAACATGAGAGTATTTTCCTATCACCTCATATTTACAATTAACACACATATTCATTCTTTATTCTCCTTTAACAGTGCTTTAGCCCATCTTATCTGCGACCATGTTTTAGGTTCTAGCCACCCTAGCTTATTAACTTCGTTGATGAATTTCTTCTTTTTCTTTGCTTGCCGCTTATTCATTTATTCTCCTTTAGTGAGTTGATTTTCTGTTGGATAACCTCAGAACATTTTATTGCGCTTGCTGATATGCCATTTAGATACATATCTTTATATCCATTCATAAAAGCATTGATGTGAGCATCTTTTGCCGTTTCCTCAAGCTCCAACTGTATCTCAACAAGAATAGCTTTTAAATCAGCCTTTAAGCGGTTTTCGTAGTCGGCTTGCATCAATCGGTACTCTGCCAAATATCTAAGAATCTGTCTGTATTCCTTTGCATGTTGTTCGTGCGTCTTGGCATTACTCGTTCTTATGCTTTCGTTGCCACTTCTTGTATAACCACTGGCATCATCTGCTCTTTTACAAAGAAGTTCTTCTTGTGTTGCTAAATCATCAAGAAGTTTTTCAGCGTGTTCAATCGACATTTCCATCTTCTACCTCTCACTGATAGCTGAAACAATAGTACTATCTTCCTTCTCACACTCATGTAGAAGTGTAATTATTGCTTTTGCCACTTTTTCGGGCACATCATAAAATTCATAGTCGTTAATGCCCTCAGTTATGTTGATTGTTATTCCCATCTTCCTGCTCCTTATCTGCTTTTAATATATTTAATGCTTTATTCAACATATCTCTATCCATATATCCAAAATGACATTCATATACAGGTATATCTAATTTCTCTGCCAACCAAGCATAAGTTTTACGTCTTTT
>Ga0326513_10003947_pt1 | contig 10690 bp, 13 predicted proteins | sample 2_2465_0518_D_FD_203654 | JGI IMG/M metagenome (GOLD analysis project Ga0326513, IMG submission 203654) | Bovine rumen microbial communities from UC Davis, California, United States - 2_2465_0518 | ecosystem: Host-associated > Mammals > Digestive system > Stomach > Rumen | place: USA... | reverse complement strand
AATGAAAATTGGTTTTGATTTAGTTAATAAAACAAAAAGATATGATTTAGTATTAAGTCATACTTGTCCTACAATATATGAACCAACAGATTTATTTCTTTCTACTGTCGATCAAAGTACAGTTGATAAATCAATGGAGCGTTTTTTAGGTCAAATTGAATGGGAGCTTGATTACCAGTTGTGGTGCTGGGGACATTTTCATCAAACTAGAGTTTACCCAAAAGTAGATTCGCATAGGCAAAGATTAATGCTTTTTAATAATGCAGTATTAGATTTAAATAAATATTTTCAAATTAAACATATTTATCATAGTTTAATAACGCTTATTTGACAAATTAAAAAAAATATGTTATAATATATATAGAAAATAAAAAAGAAAGAAAAGGAGTGATATAAATGCTCAATGTAAATCAAGAAAGAGAATTAGCTTATGTTGTCCTTATCGATGATATATTGCCTATAGCCGGAGCAGATCGCGTTGAAGTAGCGCAGGTAGGCGGTTGGCGTATTATGGTGCGCAAAGGTCAGTTCAAGCCCGGAGATCCTGCGGTTTATTTCGAGATCGACTCAAAAGTGCCTGAAACTAAAACATTTGAGTTTCTTGCACAGAAACATTACAAGGTAAAAACTCAGAAATATTTTAAGGGAACTGTAATCTCACAGGGATTACTTATGTCTGCGGACGACTTTGGTTGGATAGTAGATAATTTTTCTCTTATTGATGATAAAGGTAAAAGACATATTGCTAATGATAGCGATACTATGTTTCTAACTAAGCAGCTTGGTGTTACTTATTATGAAGCGGAAGATAATAAGAGAAAAGCATCTTCCGCAGATAAATATCAGAAGATGGCTCAAAGAATGGGTAAGAAGTTTGCAAAGTTCCCATATCGCAATCTTATGCGTCATACTTGGGGCAAGAAATTACTTTACTTGTTCTACGGACGCAAAGGAGATAAGAAGAACGGGTGGCCTGAGTGGGTTAAAAAGACTGACGAAGAGCGAGTACAGAATATGCCATGGATCCTTGAAGATAAAAACCCTTGGATCGCAACTGAAAAGATTGACGGAACTTCAACCACTTTCACTATGAAGCGTGGTAAGAAAGGTAAGAATGATGTATATGTTTGCTCTCGTAATGTAGTTTTCGATACTCCAGATAAGGCTTGCTACTACGATAAGAATGTTTACTTTGAAATGTTTGAAAAGTACAACATTAAAGATGTACTTACTCAGCTTCTAAACGAAAATCCTAAAACAGAGTGGGTAACTATTCAGGGCGAGACCTACGGAGAAGGAGTTCAGAAGAGAGATTACTCTCTCAAGGGTCGTGATTTTATGGCTTTCAACTTAATCTTCTCTGATAGAGGACGAGTTGGAACTGTAGAAATGAGAAGCATTCTTACTGCAAAGTGCGTTCCTTGTGTACCAATTCTGGATCCAAATTTTATCCTTCCAGATACGGTAGAAGATCTTCTCAATATGGCAACTGGTAACTCTGTTGTTGATGGAAAACCAAGAGAAGGAATTGTATTCCGTTCACTTGATGGCGAGCGTAGCTTCAAGGCTGTAAGCAATGAGTTCCTTCTTAAATATCATGGTTAATTAGCGGGAGGCGGTGGTAAAACATCGCCTCTTTATTCATTTTAAAAGAAAGGAGAATAGTATGGAAAAGTTTACTTTCACTTTTCAAGGTAAAACTTTAAATCAAATTAAAGAATTTGCAAATGCCGCAGCTAAGACTGATAGTGGCGTTACTATATGTTATGGTAAAAATCATTTTGATGGCAGTAGCTTTATGAGTCTTATTGCTCTTAAAGACTGTGATCTTTTAGTAGCTTTTTATTCTGAAAGAGATACTGATTTTAGAAATTTTATGGTTGACAATTATCTTAAAAATCTTCCTGTATTCCATAAAGACTACGGTAAGAACTATATGAAGAATATTTGACAACTTAAAAAAAATATGATATAATATTTATAGAAAATATGAAAGAAGGTGTATTAAGATGAAAAGCAGGAGGTGGTACAGTTAATGGGAAAAAAATTCAGTCTTGATAGTGAGTTTTATTGTACCCAATGTGGACAGAAAGGCATCCCAATAGTCCGAAAACAGGGAAGAGAGCGGGAAGTGGGACACCTAAAAAAATTGTATTGCTTAAAATGTGGTATTCAAACTAATCATGCAGAAACAAAGTCTTTTACAAAGTATGCTTATGAAGATTTTAAGACAGAATTTGAATATGGCAATTTTGATAAAGATGGAAATAGAATATTAACGATCGGACAATTAAAGGAGAAAATAAGAAATGGAAAAGCAGAAAAAATCAGAACTCTGGATGATGGTGGGAGCTCCGGGGAGCGGGAAGAGTAGCTGGGCTAATGAAGCAGTTAAGCACTACCCCGATGCAAATATCGTGTCTAGAGATAAAGTTCGCTTTTCAATGATAACTGAAAAAGATGATTATTTTTCAAAAGAAAAAGAAGTTTTTAATGAATTCATTTCACAGATAGCAGATTCGGTGAAACATCACGAAATCACTATCGTAGATGCAACTCATATGGGTAAGAAGGGTAGAAATAAAGTATTTAACAAATTAACCTCTACTCTGGAAAATGTAACTTTAAGGGCAGTTGTTATGATTACAACTCTTGAAACTTGCCTTGAAAGAAACGCACAGAGAGAGGGATTGGCATTAGTTCCGGAGTCTGCAATTGCAAGAATGTATGGAGGATTTGAAATGCCAACAGTAGAAGAAGGTTTTAAGCAGATTGCTCTTATAGATGAAGATTGGAAGGAGTGGTATTTATGGGACGGATCTTTGTAACCTCGGATTGGCACTTCGGGCATGATCGCGAGTTCATATGGAAGCCCCGTGGGTTCAATTCCGTACACGAAATGAATCAAGCGTTAATTGAGAGACATAATGCTGTTATTCAGCCTGGTGATGATGTATACTGTCTTGGAGATTGTATGCTTGGAAATAATGAAGTAGGATTGGAATTTATCAAGCAATTAAAGGGAAATATTCATATCATTCGCGGGAATCACGATACTGATATCCGCATGGCACTATATCCAGATTGTTGGAATGTAGTTGAGGTTTGTGAAGCAAAATATTTGAAGTATGATAAGTTACATTTTTTCCTTTGTCATTATCCTACAATGACTTCTAATTTTGAAAAGGATAATAATATAAAGGGACATTTGGTAAATTTGTATGGTCATACGCATCAAACGTCTAACTTTTATAATGATATGCCTTTTTGCTATCACGTAGGAGTGGATTCTCACGGTTGTGCGCCAGTTTTACTTGATAATATTATTTTAGATATAAAAAACAAAGTAAAAGAATGTGAAAAATTTTTATGAAAGGAGAAAATAAATGAATAACAAAAATTGGTATGTAGCTAATAGAGTTGCAGAAGGTACAGGAGTAGGCGCCGCGATCGTAGGTGGAATTGGTCTTATTGTACTTAGTCTTATTATAATCCCTCTACTTGTATTCTGGATAGGATATTTTTTAGGTTGGCTCTCTACTTTTGTATGCGGAGAGGCTCTTGTTAGAGGTATTAATTCCTTTGGATTTAATGTAACTATAGATAATATTCCTGCTATTGCCGGAGCGCTTTGCTGGGTAGGATGGCTATTCCATCAAAGAACTGGAATATCTAAGGAGGAGAAGTAATGAAGGTATTTGATATATTTGAAAGTCCGGAAGTTACTAATATAACTATTGAGCATAAAGGCAATCTTTTCTTTGGAGAAGCTATTGTTGCTCCGGAAGATAAAGATAGTTATTCTGCAATTTTTGGTGGTAGACTTGCTGAAACGAGAGCGTATCATGAAGCTCTGAAATTTCGACTTGCGGAAGCCCGTTTAGAGCTTCATGCACTAGATAATCTGCTAAAGGCTTGCTCTAATACTAAAAAATTCAATAGAGAAGAAGATAGTGCTAAAGTATTGTTCCATCAGTACAACATTAAAAAGAAACAAGTTGAACAGTTAAAAAATCGAGTAAGAGCCGTAAAAGACAGTATTAAGTTAATGATTGATGATAGAGAGAAATACATCAAGAAACTTGAAGCCAATAGGACAAAAGCTGATAAAGAATAAGGTGATATTTTTATATTATATTGAGATATATGTAAAATAAAACTTTAGGCGGTGAATACATGGCTAAAAATTTTTATGACACTTGTAGTTTATTAAATCTGCAAGACAAGGTTTTTGAAGATAATTTTTATATTTCAAATATTACCTTGTCTGAATTGGAAAACATTAAAACATCTGGAACAAAAGATGAACAGACGAAGTGGAAAGCTCGCAATATTCTTCGTTTATTAAAAGAAAATGAAGATAAATATGAAGTTATTATTTATTGCGATGATAAAGAAGATAATAGCTTACTTGAAACGCTCCACCTCCCGCAAACAAATGATAGTAAAATTATTATTTGTGCATTAAAAGTAGAAGATGCAACTTTTATAACAGATGATTTATCTTGTTATCATTTAGCATCTAAAATGACAAGATTAAATGTTAGTTTTCCTCAAATAGATGAAGATGAATATAAGGGATATAAAGAAATTCAATTAACAGATTTAGATATGGCAGATTTTTACGGTTTACATTTTTCTCAAGATAATAATATTTATGATTTATTAGAAAATGAATATCTGATAATTAAAGATAAAAATGGGAAAATTGTTGATAAATATAAATGGACACAAGGACATTATGAAGCTGTCCCTTTTATAACCTTAAAATCTAATCAGTTGGGCAAAATAGCTCCAATGAATGGTGATGTATATCAACAATGTGCTTTGGATAGTTTAACAAATAACCAGATCACCATGTTAAAAGGACCCGCGGGAAGCGGGAAGTCCTTGCTCTCTGTCGGATATATGTTTAGTCTTTTGGAGAGAAATGAAATAGATAAAATTATAATTTTCTGTAATACTGTTGCAACAAGAGGATCAGCTAAATTAGGATTTTATCCCGGAACAAGAACAGAAAAACTGCTTGATAGTCAAATTGGCAATTTTCTTGTAAGTAAAATCGGAGACCGTTGTGGAGTTGAACGACTTATTGAAGATGGACAACTGATCCTATTGCCAATGAGCGACATCCGCGGTTTTGATACCTCGGGAATGAGAGCAGCAATTTATATCACAGAAGCGCAGAATCTGGATATAGAACTTATGAAGTTAGCTCTTCAACGAGTTGGTGATGATAGCATATGTATCCTAGATGGAGATAATCAAGCCCAGGTTGATTTATCTTTATATGCGGGAAGCAATAATGGAATGAGACGAGTATCACAGGTATTTAAAGGACAACCTTTTTACGGTGAGATTAAATTGAAAAATATTCATCGTAGTAAGATTGCTCGTATCGCAGAAAAACTTTAAAGGGAGAGGTTGCTATGATTTTAAGTGATCAAAAAAGTAACGGCCCCCAGTTCAGTAAACTAATAGTTATCGTGAGTATTTTAATAGCTGTTGCCGGTTGTGCAGCAGCTATTTTTATACACATGAAAGAAGCTGTTTCAGTTGCTTTAATCGGGGCTTGTGGTTCAATTGCCGCAACTACAATAATTTGGAATTTGAAAAAATCTCAAGCTGAAAATACTATGAAGATTTATATGGCAACATATAAAGAAATTTTAGAATTAAAGCAAGAATACAATTCCGAAGAATGTAATGAAATAATTGAAAATATGGAAAATAACATAGAAGAAAAAATGAATGATACTATAAATAGTAATATTGAAGATGCTACTTCTATGATAGAATTAAAGGAGGTATAATTATGGCAGATGCAATTGATAAAGTTATCAAAGTAGCCGAAGCAGAAGTCGGTTATTTAGAAAAAAAATCTAATTCTCAGTTAGATAGCAAAACTGCAAATGCAGGTCGTAATAATTATACCAAGTATTGGAGAGACTTGGCTTCAGGAATGAATGGTAATGCTTGGTGTAATTGTTTTGTAAACTGGTGTTTCGTTCAAGCATTTGGGTCAAAAAAGGCTAAAGAATTACTTTGTTCAACATCAGGTTGGAGTTATTACACTCCAACTTCCGCAGGATATTTTAAATCTAAAAATCAATGGCACACCTCTAATCCTAAAAAAGGAGATGTAATTTATTTTAGAAATTCTGAAAGAATTTGTCACGTAGGTATTGTTTATAAAGTAGATTCTAAAAGAGTGTATACAATAGAAGGCAATACATCAAGCGCAGCGGGTGTCATTCCAAATGGCGGATGTGTAGCTAAGAAATCCTATGAATTAGGTCTTTCTAGGATTGCTGGTTATGGTAGACCTAAATATGATGGTGTTAAAGTAGAACCTGAATCAAAAATACCAAAGCCTACTCTTAAGAAAGGCATGGAAAATAATTTAGAAGTAAAGAAGTTACAAAAAAATCTTAAATCTTTAGGTTTTAAAGATAGCAAAGGTAAAGATTTAGTAATTGATGGTGACTTTGGTTCTAATACAGAATTTGCATTAAAGGAATTCCAAAAGAAATATGGACTTAAAGAAACTGGAATTTATGGTTCCAAGTCTGAAGCGAAGATGAGAACATTAATTAAATAATAGAAAAGGGTAGTATTTTACTACCCTTTTTATTTTTTGCCATTTTTTCTATTAAGAAAAGGTTCTATTAGTTGACAATTAAAAAAAATTATGTTATAATATATATAGAAAATGAAAAAATATATATTATACGGAAAGGATTGATGAGTATGGATGCTCAATTAACAAAAGAAATACAAATACATAATCTTTTAACGGCATTAAGTATGAGTGAAGATACTCCAGAAAATAATGAAATCCGTAAAAAGATTTTAGATTATGTTGTAGCTCAAGAAATAAGTTCATTACAATTTGATATTGCGTTATTTCCAAAAAGTAAAAAAGAAACTAAAGATTATAATTTTCATTTACATTAAGGAGAATAAATGATTACATTATATACAGATGGCAGTTGTCGCGGGAACCCAGGCCCTGGAGGATGGGCATTGATTAGGCTAGATACATATAATGATAAACTAATTATGCGGCCGCCGCATTTTGGAATAAAAAAATTAACAACAAATAATGAAATGGAACTTCGTGCAGTATTAGAAGCTGCAGAAATGGCAAAGCAAGATCCAGATCTTAATCATTATGCTTGTTTTTGTGATTCTGCATATGTAGTAAATACTTGCAATGAATGGATGATAAAATGGGCGATGAATGGCTGGCGAAGAAGTAAAAATCAGCCAATCGAAAATTTATCTATTATTAAAGAATTATATAATAGATTTACACTACCTTTTTTTAATTTATCATTAGAAAAAATAAAAGGTCATAATGGTCATATAGGTAATGAATTAGCAGATGCTTTTGCTACAAATGATAAAAATAAAGTTTTAGCAATAGCAAAATCAAATGCTAATCTTTATTACAATGATAAATCTATTTCATTATATGAATATTTACAACATAATGACTTGACAAATAAAAAAAATTATGATATAATATATTAAGAAAATAAAATAAGGAGAAAAAATAATGAGTAAACTTTATAATGATAATTCAATAGAGTCATTATCTCCCAGAGATTTTACTCGATTAAGACCAGGTGTATATTGTGGCAGTACAGATTATAGCACACAACTTTTGATCGAAATTGTCTCAAATGCAGTTGATGAATTTAATCTTCATCACGGCGATACAATTAACGTAGATTATAAAGACGACGGAAGCTGTCGAGTAGAAGATTTTGCTCAAGGGTTTCCGGTAAATGTGATGAGAGAAGATGGAGAAACTGTTCTTCAGGCTTCTTTTGATGTGTTAAACACATCTGGTAAGTTTTCTGATGATGGAGTTTATGAGGGAACTGCCCTCGGTCTAAATGGTATTGGTAGTAAGTTGACCAACTTCCTTAGTTCTAGGTTGGTTGTTACTACATATAGAGATGGTAAAACAGAGCGAGTTGCTTTTAAAGACGGTATTTTCTTCAAAAGAGATGTTGGTAAGCAGGGCGCTGCACATACCGGAACTGTTGTAGATTGGACACCAGATCCTCAATTCTTCAATCATCCACAGATTGATGTAAACAGAATTAAAAAGTTATTTTATACTTTAGTTTGTCTATGTCCGGGATTAACAATTAATCTTACTCATGATGGGAAAGATGAGATTGTTTATAAATCTGAACATGGATTAAATGATTTGGTATCAGATCTTGCAAAAGATAATGAGATTATTGATAACAGATTGAATATAAATTTTGCGGAAGGTAAAAATAAATTAGATTTTGTTTTAACATATACATCTAATTATTCACTTAATCTAATTTCATATGTTAATACGGGTGAAACAGATAGTGGTCCGCATATAACTCAGGTTAAATCCACCATTACAAGAGAGTTCAATAAGTTCTTTAAAGAGAAAGGTTGGCTCAAGGACAAAGATCCAAATCTTGATGGCGGAGATATTCAGGAAGGTATGTTGATTGCATTTAACATCACCGCTCCCGGAGTTAGTTATGATGCACAGACCAAGTCAAGAATTGTTAAATTGGATATGACTCCATTCACTGGAATATTGTCCGAGAGTATTCAGACTTGGTTAACATATAATGAAAGAGAAATTAAAATTATCTTTGATAAAGCGATGAGTGCTCGCAAGGCGCGGGAGGCCGCTAAAAAGGCTAGGGATGCAGCCCGCGCAATCGAAAAGAAGAAAAAAGAGAAAGTTCTCAAGTTTGATAGTAAACTTGCAGATTGTTATAGTAAAGACAGATCCAAATGTGAAATCTATATCACAGAGGGAGATTCTGCATCAGGTAATATTAAAATGGCAAGAGATAATGAATTTCAAGCTGTGTTACCTGTGCGGGGAAAGATCCTGAACTGTCAGAAAGCAACTCTAGCTCAGATTCAGAAAAATGCAGAGATTATGACAATGATTGATGCTTTTGGTTTGAGAATTGATCCAAAAACAATGAAAGTAACTTTTGACGAGGAAGATCTTCGTTATGGAAAGATTATTATCATGTCAGATGCCGACGTCGATGGAGCGCATATCAAGAACCTGTTCTACACGTTTATTTGGAATTTCTGTCCCGATCTGATTCGTAAGGGGTATGTATATGCAGGCGTACCACCACTTTATAAGATAACAATAGGTAAAGAATATAAATATCTAAAAAATGATGAAGCATTAGAAGAGTTTAGAAAGACTAATGCGGGAAAGAAATATACAGTTAATCGTCTTAAGGGTCTTGGAGAGATGTCAGCAGAGGAGACTGAAGAAACATTAACTGATCCTAATAATAGAATTATTAAACAAGTTACAGTAGAAAATGATACAGAAGCAACTAAATTATTTGAGCAATTAATGGGAACTGCAGTTCAGGCAAGGAAACAATATATAAAAGATCATAGTGAAGAAGCTACATATAATCAAGAATGATATTTTGGAGGAAAACAATGCAAAATGATATAAAACAAGAATTAGGTACAAATTTTATAGAATATGCGGTAGCTGTCAACACTGATCGCTCGATTCCCGATGCAAAATCTGGTCTCAAGCCTGTAGCAAAGAGGATTCTATGGTCTGCATATGAGGAAAAGAGAACTTTCTCTAAACCTCATGTGAAGAGTGCCAGAATTGTCGGCGATGTCATGGGTAAATACCACCCGCACGGGGATTCGTCAATCTATGGAGCTATGGTAAGATTGTCTCAAGATTGGGTCCTTCGTTATCCTCTTATAGATTGGCACGGAAGTAACGGAACTATTTCTGGCGATGGACCGGCTGCCGCACGTTATACTGAAGCAAGATTAAGTAAAATTGCGGAAGATGGTTTGCTTCAAGGATTAAAAAAGAAGAATGTAGATTTTATTCCTAACTATGATGAAACATTAGAGGAGCCAGTTACACTTCCCGCAATCTTTCCAAACCTCCTTTGCAATCCAAACGAAGGTATTGGAGTTGCGATGGCTTGTAAGTGGGCTCCGCATAATTTAAATGAAGTTGCACAAGCAATTAATGATTATATAGATGGGCGGGAACCTATGCTCCCAGGGCCGGATTTTCCAACCGGAGGAATCATTATAAATAAAAATGATATTCCGTCAATTATGAAAACTGGACATGGTTCGGTTAAAATAAGAGGAAAATATAAGGTAGAAAAGAATAAAATTATTTTCTACGAGATTCCATATTCTCAAACAATAGAAGGTATTCTTGCAGAAATTGGTGAGCTATGTGATAAAAAGGAAATTGAAGGTATTACAGATGCACATGATGAAAGTAATAAAAAGGGTATTAGAATTGTTGTAACTTGTGATAAGAAAATTGATCCAGAAGGCATCGTTAAAAAGTTATTTAACAAGACTAATTTACAATCATCATTTTCATATAATCAAGTTGCTTTAGTAGGAAAAACACCTACTGAATTAAATCTTAAAGATTGTATTAAAATTTATCTTGAACATAACAAAAATTGTCTTATTAGAGAGATTAATTTTGATATTGCGGAAGCTGATAAAAGATTAGAAATTGTTAATGGTTTATTAAAAGCATTAGCTTCTATTGATGATATAATTAAACTTATTAAAGCAAGTGAATCATCTGCCGCAGCAAAAGATGCTCTTATTAATAAATATCAATTTACAGAAGTACAGGCAA
>Ga0326513_10003945_pt1 | contig 10690 bp, 11 predicted proteins | sample 2_2465_0518_D_FD_203654 | JGI IMG/M metagenome (GOLD analysis project Ga0326513, IMG submission 203654) | Bovine rumen microbial communities from UC Davis, California, United States - 2_2465_0518 | ecosystem: Host-associated > Mammals > Digestive system > Stomach > Rumen | place: USA... | reverse complement strand
CTTCTGTATAAATCATCTGTATTGCCCTGTATTAAATTCGCTAATCGTTTTATCGGACCCATTCTAGAAGCTTGTTGGTTATTATCCGCCATGATTCTAGCTCCTTTCTGATTATTCGGTATTAATCTCATGTTCAACCTAGCATATTTATCAAAAAAACAATATTATTTGAAAATCTCTAGGGATTGCTCCCTAGAGACTATGTCATTATGATACATAAGTACGATAAGCATAAGATGATGACATACTATTACACAATATACTTCTAAAATCTAATTGATTAGTGCATATTAAATCTAACAAAGAATCAATATATTCTTTATCAGAATTTCTTTTGCGGAAAGCATGTCTATAATCAATCATGTTTTCAATATCTGAATTAACTTCTATTATGGTATCGATGTTTATATCATTATTACTTTTATTACTAAAATCAATAATATTAATAAACTTAGATAAATATACACAGATTTGCGAATTTGTAATATCAACATCTTCATCTAGGTTTGCTGATACCACGTCGTCTATTACAATAGCATAGATTTTATGTATCTCGCAACTAGTATTAGTTTTAATTAAATTATCGGCAAACCCAATTAATGTATGCATATTGCTATTGTCTAACTGGATGTATTTTAATATTCCATATATAATACTCTCTATTGGTGTCATAATTCTCCTCCATTATATTTTAATATATTTAAGATATGCATATACCTTAAATATTTTCTTAATAACAGTAAATCTAACACAAAAGATATTACTATTTGGATAATCACGTAAATTAATTAATATTTTATCAGACTTAGCCAATGGTAATATTCCAACAAACAAAGTCAATATGTGTTCGTTATCATATTGAAAATTAATAGAGCCAGATGCCCTATTTAATTTAAATAAGGCACCAAGTCTATCAGTTATATCAATATTATTACTTCCAATTAACTCATCCATTTCATGACTTATATTTAGATTTCTATCTACACTAGCATCTATTGATGAGTCAATCTTAAATGCCATAGAATCATTTATGGTATTCACTATTGTGGTATTAGATAATAATTCATCAGAAATATCAAAATAAGACTCTGTTGTTATTGATTTCATTATTTTTGATAATTCTCTTTGATTCATTACTATACCCTTAGTTGGATAAGTTAATAGTTTATCTGTATTTAATTCGCTGTACAGAATATAATCCATGCTATCCATGCTAATAATTTTATTTTGCTTCCACATAAAATTTCTACATTTTAATGCTTTAGCTGCTTCATTAATATACGTTAGATCACTTATTGGGGTTCTTATCATATTCTGGCATCCTCCCAGTTAATCTTATCATGGGTTTTTTCTTCTTAGGATTTTTATTAAGAGTATACATTTGTCTCTTTTGTTTGTTATCTGCTAATATATGATACATAATCCTAATGCCATGAAAATTAATATCTCTCAATCCTCTCTTAGGATTCTTAATAGAATGATAATATTTTATAATATCATCAAATAGCTCTACATATGTGGGTAGATGTAAATATCTGCTACAGAAATCAAGCACATGCTTACCAACAAGGTCTTCCACAAACCATGTACTTCTATCAAAATATGGATTATTAAATCTATTCTCTTTCTTATCAATTTTTTCTGAGAATAGTATTTTACCATGCATTGTATTTGGTGCCATGTTGTTTTCATCCATCGCAGACGGGTACATACGTGCATAATCAAAATCATCTGCATTATGGACTATATTTATAGGAGAACCATTAATCTTCATTTTAGGCTTACTAGATATTAATGTTGGGTCTGCAACAAAAGCTCCAGCAAATCCTTCCTTTTGATTATTCTTATTTATATTATTACCCATTACATAACCATCATCCCAAAACTTTTTTACACCTATATTAATTAGGTAAGTTGTTTGACGGTGAATTTTAGCATAACGAGTATTTGCAGCTATTGATTTTGTATAAACAAAATCAACATCCTGCACTCTATGTTCTATACATAATTGCACGATTGTATCCATGCAGTTATAAAACACAAATGTTTTATAATCAAGATATGGAAGTTTTGCTATTGATGTTGTTATATGTGAGTAATCTAATTTACGCACACCAGCCATTAGATAACCAACATTATCAAGTTTAAAACTAGATATAGCTCGTTGACCTTTGCGTCGTGAAGCAAATGTTATAAGCTGATCCAAATATACAGTCTTACAAGTGATTGTCGCATAATCGCCGCGTTGCTCAAATTTATCTGCGCGCCTATCTATGAAGTAATCACAATATTGCTGTTCCATGTCTGGATGACAGATAATGGATTTTGGATTATATCCTAACCTATAACATCTAGCAATTAAATAAGGAAGATCGAATGCAATATTCCATGCTAATGCAAAATCTGGCTGAATCTTGTTAATTATATTAAATATTGTCCTTATTAAATTTATCTCTTTATTAAAGAATGCAAGTTTGTATTCAAATTTATCTAAACCAAATCTAACTTCTTCTTTCCAGCCACCAACACTGGACCTGACAAAGTCTTTTAATTGATTAGGTAAATTTGCTTCTTTCTTAAATTCTTCAATTAATGGGTTATCATAGTTCTCTAACAATAATATATAAATTCTATAATTATCATCATCAACTATGGTACATGCATTTACAGGACATTCGCCAGGTTCTGGGAAGTCGCCTTCCATATTTATAATATCAGTTTCTATATCGAAGTATAACTTCGATGGTTTGAATGGTACATTTTGATATTCTCTATCAAATTCAAACCTATAATAATCTTCAATATTCATATCAGCCATAAATACTGAAGGTAAATTAAATAGTTTATCGTTATTTTTATAATTACCTGTTCTTAAATTATCAAAGAACCAGTCTTTATTATTGGTTACCTCAGCCATAGTAAGTTTTAAATCTCTAAACTTACATGTTACCGGATGTACTTTACTTTTCTCTATAAATAATCTGTTATACGGAACCGGAACATCGTTATTTGTAACAAAGAAAGTATATTTCGGATCTTTGATTAATTCGAATTTCTTCTCTCCAGTATTCATATCTCTATAGATTATATACATATAATCAGAGCCATATTTCCCATCTTCATCTTTTTGAGGTTTTAAATATATAGTATTTAATAAAGTAATATTACTCCCTTCAGGATATTGTTTTATTAGAGCCATAATATTCCTACCTTACTATTATAATTTTTTATTTTTATGTGATAGCTTAAATATATTCGTAAACAATATAGTAATTAGGTATTATTAGTCTGGTAGTAATACCTAAAGTTGGAATCCTGATTTCATTAAATAATTCTCCTTATATAAATAAGATATGCACGAGAGCCCCAGACGGCTCTCGGAATAAATTTTTATTTATTAATTTTAACATAATTCACATTTATGTAATTATAGATTCAGTAGTATAATATATAATCATTTTGGAGGTTACTAATAATATGGCAAGTAAATCAGCAGATATGGGATTTAATATTAATTCATTTGTTAAAGGATCAGAGCAAGATAAAGATCTTACGGTAAAATCAGAAATAATTCCAACAGAATCATCTACAGCAGTTAGAAAAAGTAGAAAAAAATCAGAACGCGTTGGTGTTGAAGTTATACAGTCTCCTACAGCACAGAACTCTATGAGTTATATTCAAGAAAATATTCCATATCAGATGGCATATAATGAAACAAACCAACAATTAGACGAAGCCATACAGCAACTTAATATGCTTGGCGGAGAAATTATGGGCGATCTTCAGATGGTTAGAGCATCTAAAACTCTGAAGAATAAATATGGTTATATTAATGATATGACAGAAAATGCTGTTGGTATTATAAATGCTAAAATTGCTGCTATTAAAGAAAAGAATAAGACAATTAATGATGTTAATAATCTTGAGATCCGTCGTATTAAAGAACTTAAGCTTCAAGCTAGTGAGGAAGATGATAATACAAGAATTGCTAACCTGTACAATGCCTTTATAAATACACCTGTAGGAATGGGCGCTAGTACACCTGGTGGTATGTTAGGACCGTCTATACAAGAAATGACTATGGTCGGTCAAGGTAACCAGTATTCTTATGGAGTAATTGGAGGAGTAGATGATACTTCTGCTTGGCAAGCGGGGTTAGATCCAGCTGCTAATAGAATGCTTCTTGAAGCTAAGAATGCTATTGAAACTGTAGTTGTATACGATGAGGCAACAGGAGGTAGATACTTTGAAGTTGTAGATAAATCAACAAGACAGCCAGTGCCTAACGTAGAAAAACCGGATAACTCTACAGTTTATGAACTTGATATTAACGTCAAGGGAGGATTTGCTAAAGATAGCAATCGTAATGTGATCTATCCATTAGTTGTTATTAACGGTAATACAAGTATTAACGAATACTAAATTATAAAAAATAATACATATATGTAATTGTGATGCTTTGGTTTAATGTATCATGCATCATAATTTTAGGCATTCCTTCAATTATGGTTAGAATAGAAGCTCTAGCTTCTATTCTAATCTAAAATGTATTACTAAAAAATTAATTATAATATAATCCCAGTAGGCATATGCCTACTGGGTTATTTTTGTAATTTCTTATTTATCCTAACTATATCAGCTTTGATATTAATTAATTTAATTTCTAAATAATATAATTCATTAACTAGCTTTAGTGGGCTTTCATTAGGATGAGGTATAGATTTATACAATATATCATCTAATATTTCATATATTTCATTTTCTCTTATTTCAATACTATGTTTTATTTCAATATATTGCTTCCTTTTTTCTATAAGATTAAAATAAACATTTTCATCCACAACATAAGAACTCCTTTAACTATAAAATTGTACTTTAATACTTCCAAATTATATGCCCATTAATTAATTCATTAGATGAGTTTTTAAGTACAATCATATCGCAGCCAGTAGAATCTAACTCACTATTATGGGATACAATAAACGCTTGTTCGCAATTTAATATAGCCATTAAGTTATCTAGTAGATTAATAAATCCAGATCTATTCATAGAATCTAATGCTCCATCAACTTCGTCTAAATTTATTATATTATATTTTGTGGATGATTGATGCAATAGAGCAAATGATATAATCAAAGAAATCATACTCTTTTGAGCCATAGACATTGAGCTTATATCATCATGCTGTAAGTTTTCTCCTATACATGGGATTCTAAATTCTGATTCATTTACTATAAATGGTAATAGTGTAAATTCACCACCGAATAATAAACTAAGCAATTGATTACTCTGTGCTAATAGCTTATTCATATATATAGAAATAAATATAGACTGAATTCCAGTATTTGGAGATGCATAATATTTTACTTTTTCTATAAGAGCATATTCTTTATTATATTTATCAAGCTCAATTTTATAATCACTAAGCATAATAAGAGAATGTTTTAATCTATCTCTTATATCAGATAAGTTTTTAATATCTGAATTGGTTGCTCCTATATTAGTATTAAGCTGAGACAGTTGTTGATTTAATACTTGAATTTGATTACCTCCAATATCAAGAGATTCTTTTAATTTATTAAGTTCTACTTGCCTTTCTTTATTTGGCTTGTAGACATCATTATATTTAGATAAAATTTGTTCTATTCTTTTCTTATATTCTTTTAATTCTTCTAATTTATTTTGCTTTTCAAATAATTGGCTATTGAGCTCTTCAATATCCAACGCCAATGCATTGGTTTTATCATTTAAAGATTGTATGTCAGAAATAATAGTTTCTATGATATCATTCTTTGATTTATATAAATCAAATTCAGATTGATAGATTCTAAGTTGCTCTTTAGCAACTTTATACTTTTCAATCATATTGCCACAATCTATAAATTTATATAAATCATCAATATCATGGAATTGATCTAGCGCAATTACTCTAAACATAAAAGTTTCAATAAAATCTTTTCTAATTGGAAGTCTTTTTATAAATCTCCATTTAGATTTTAATTCTCTTTCTATTGCTGCTATATCTTCCCTGATTAATTTCATATCCATTATATCATTAATTCTATTATTGAGCTGAACATCTTCTATCAACGCATTATGTAAATCTGTAGATAATTTATTATATGCTTCTTCTGAAGTTCTATTATCAGCAATAATAGCGTTAGATATAAACGAGCAAGAATCTATCTTGCATTCAGATGGTCTTTGATTAAGAACAGAAGCAATTCTTCTATCTACAGCCGCTTCATTAACTTGAGCTTGTAACCTGTCTCTTAAAGTTCTTGTTTGCTCATACTTATTTTTATAATTCTGAAGCTGGCTTATTTCTTTAAGTACTATAGGTCTATTGTTAATATCTTGCTCTAATAATGCCAAAGGCCACTTTGATGTCAAAGCCATAGCTAACTCTTTTAAATATTTTAGAGCCTCCATTCCTGTATCAAACTCATCTTTAGTTAGCAATTCAGCATTAGTTATTCCAGCTCTATTAAATATTTCATTATATTCAGATACAACTTTTTCAGCATTTTCTATAGCATTTTTTATATCTGTATAATTATATTCTGATTGTAATGAGTTTAATTTCTCTTGTTTATCTTGAAGAGATTTAAATTCATTTTCTCTTTGCATCAATATTTCTGGTATTTTCTTATTCAATGAACCTATTTCTGCTTCTAATAATATAATCTGGTGCTCTATATGGATAAGAAATTCTCGTAACTTATCTATATTTTCTATATTATTATTTCTCATAAATTCAGAGATTTGCTTCTCTGAAGTTTTTACTAATCTATTAACTCCAGATAGTTCTGTTAATATTTCATCATATTTATTATCTATTAACATACCTTGCAATTCTGATATTTTTATTTTTACAGCAGCTATAGCTTCTAATGATTTTTCTTTATCTCTTTCTAATGATTCTATTCTTTGCTCTATATTACTTAATTGAGCAACTACTTTAGATTCATCTCCAATCATGTCAATTTTATTTACAAGACTATTTATAAGATTTTTAAGCAATGAAGCTTTTTTACTTACTGCTTTATATATATTATTAAATGTATCAAGATTATTAGTGATGCTATTTACTAATTTTTTTCTTTCTACCGGTTTTTTATCAACTAATCCTTTATCTTCAGATGATAATTGAGCTAGAGAAATATAACCAGAATCAAATCCAAATTCGTCATATAAAATATCTTTACACGACGATATATTACCATTTGGATTCATTTCTACTAATTGACCATTGATGGATTTAGATATATAACCCTTTGTGGTGCCTCTGCCTGAATTAGTCACCGGATGAATATATCTAATTACATAATCGATATTATTGTCAGAAATTATTATAGTTTTTCTAGCTTCAGCATTTGGTATGAATTTATCATTGCTGTCAGGATTAGGGTTAATGGCACTCATTAACGTAGATTTGCCTGAACCATTTGACCCTCTTATTATTATTTTATTTGATATGCATTGAGTAAAATCTATTTTAATCTGGGTTAATCCCATTCCGTTATATATACCAGCATAGTTTATCAGTTCAATACTTTTATATCGCATTTATACACCTCCATTATTTGCTTGTAAGTGTAATTTTAAAATAATATTTTCTAGAGGCGAAACCCCGCCTCTAGAAATAAATTACCATGATATGCCGAAATTCATATGATTTTTAAGAATATATTCTGATAGCTCTTTATTAGGGCAATCTTCAGAAAAATACTTATAAGCGTCTATAGCCCCAGAACCAAATCTTACAGAATTATCTTCGCCAAAATAATCTGCAGATACAAAATCGCAATTTTCAGGTAAGTTAGCAAAAACAAATCTAACAATATTAGGTTTAAATTTTTTTGTAAGAAATATTGTTGCAGATTTACAATAATGGAGAATATTTTTAGGATCACCATTACCAAGAAATTGATAGTCATCTATAATTACTGTTTCCTTAACCATTGATAAAACTATATTAGCTTCATCATCAAATACACTAAGCATCTTTTGCATCTTTTCATTAGATGATAGACTTCTTATAGCATCTTTTATAGTTAAATATGTTTCTGTAAATCCTTGTTTATTAAGATTAACATAATTATTTTCATCCTGCATTATGGCTACAGGTATAAAACTTACATTATCAGATTTATAATATCTTAATTTACTACTCATAATATAAAATTTTCCTTTCTAAAAAAATAAAGAAAAAATATAAATTCTCTTTCTTTATTTGTTTATACAAAATATAAAATTCCCAATTATATTATTATAGTATGTAATTAAAAAATAATTTAACTATCATTATTTAAAAAAGAGGGTGGCTAAATGCCACTCCCCCATTTTAAATGCCAAAATCTCTTAATATTCTAATATCTGTAACTTGCTCCGGCCATCCATTAGACCAATCAATGATAAATAGTTTATCACAGCAAATGCACTTAATGTACCTAATATTTCGTTTTTCAAGATACGTCTTCATCTCAGATAACGTATTTCCTCTGTTTAAAAACTCCTTATAATCTATTATAGTACCTGATGGAGTTGTAAAGAATAACATGTCTTGTCCGCATATTTTACACCTATAAGGTGTTATAAGTTTATATAAAGTTTTAATTTCCATAATTTTTACCACATCCTTTAATAGGATGTGGTAAAAGTAATATATTTTTATTCTAAGTATTTTACCCCTAAAAGTAATAACTGAGGAGATATATTTGTTATCATATCCTTTAAGTCATCATAAGCAATCATACTGACATCATCTTCATTTAAACCTACAAGTTCATCTATAATTAAAGAAGCTATAAATACTCCAGCAAATCTGTACATATTTGAAGCTGCAGTAGTAGAAAGACTTCCCATTAATTCAGCTGCAGATGTTGTAGTTGAGATGAATACGTCTACAATTTTTTTAATAGCATCAAAATATACTGATCTTCCTATGATTTTTGGTTGTTCTGGTTTAAAGAAGTTTTCAAAATAATCCATAAATATGATTAAATATTTAGTACCAAAGAACTCTATATAATCATAATAATTATTTACTAAATTTGCTTTTGCATCCCACATAAATCCTAATACATAATTTGGAGTTGATTTTAATGTCGAAAGATGAACAATTGATTTATCTGTAAATGCGCATCCATTATTCTCTAATATTAATTTCATTACAGCTTCATCATTAAGATCTTTTCCAACATATGGAAACCAAACTTCATCTTTATTATTTTTAAACCATTTAAATTCTTCTAATATAACTTCATATAATTCAAATAATGGCATTTTTTCTGTTGAAGTAACCATCAATTTTCTCCTTATTAAATTTGCATAGGACTCGATATATTATCAATATATTCTTTAACTTGAGCACTATTTATATTTTCTGGTATATAATCATAAACAATTTTTCTCATTTGTGTCAAAGGTATAAATCCTTCAGATGTTGGAAACATGTCAAATGTAGCTTTGCAATTGCAACACATGCCTACAGAAACATGCTCTACATCTTTAGAATCAATTATTTCTCCATCTCTATTTGTTAAGTATAAGATAGATTGATTGTCATATACTACAAATTGTTTATGTTGACATTTAGGACATGATCCCATTGGGATTAACCGTATCATTTGTTTTGACATATTTAATTTCCGCCTTTCTTGCAAAAAAAATATAATGGCAGGTAATATATCCCTACCATTATAAATTTTTATCTGGTAGGCGGATTATATTTAATCTTACGAATATCACCCTTAATTACCACTATAGCGTCTGGTTTAGCATCATTTAGATTTGTGAGTATAGACGTATATCGTTTTGGGATACCTCTAACTACAACAGTACCAAAAGATGCATTGCTGCCATATAACTTCTGTCTTAGAGTTTCCTCCTCAGAGGAATAGACGAAATAGCGATAATAAAGAGACTGTGTTTTCGCAGCCATATAAATTTATCCTCCTAACAGATTTTATTCTCTTAACCAGAAAAATTTCCCGTCGCCATGGATATCAAATCCATCAATATATTCTTCATTCTGAATAGCAAAATTGACCATTTCTGCCATACTCTTTGCTGTAGATAATGCCTCATTCAAAGAATCAGTATTATTTTTCTGTTTTGACAAATTGTTATCATCAAGTAATCTATACATATTTTTTCTGCTATCAGCAGCTCTATATATATCGAAAACTTTAGAAACATCATCTCTCCAAGAAGATGGTTCTTGATACTGAGTGAAGTGTCCATTATATAATTGTGCCAGTGGACATATCGTTCCAGATATTCCAGGATCTGAATTTGAACTGCTATCAATATCTACTCTTCCAAGGTGAGATGGATGTATAGACCTATATGCACCAGATATAGCATTGGATTTCTCACCTATACCAGAGATGCCTTTGTATGTATATTTAAGTGCTATCAAACTATCCAAATCATTAACGCAGTTTTTATAGTTAACTAATTGGCAAGTTGTTATTGCATTGATAAGATACATAGGTGGAATCTGAATAGCCTTGCGAATTGTATCCAAATCAGCTCTATCGTCTTTATCGGATATTCTATATATACCCTTGGCTAACTTGGCAGCATAATAACTAGCCAAGTATTCGGCATATCTTACCTTCTTTGTAGATATATCTAGATTATCCTTTTGGCGTAATGCATTAAATTCATACATCATCCATCT
>Ga0326513_10003944_pt1 | contig 10693 bp, 8 predicted proteins | sample 2_2465_0518_D_FD_203654 | JGI IMG/M metagenome (GOLD analysis project Ga0326513, IMG submission 203654) | Bovine rumen microbial communities from UC Davis, California, United States - 2_2465_0518 | ecosystem: Host-associated > Mammals > Digestive system > Stomach > Rumen | place: USA: California... | reverse complement strand
GCACCGAAGATGGAGCGTGTGCTTACAGAGATAGGACGTCAACGAGAAATTAAACAAGGCGTTTATTTATTGATGTTGCAGAAACGCGAAGAGGCTGCAATGACATTGGCAAACACAAGTGATAAGGGTAAGTTGATTGATCCCCCATGTGCCTTAGATAATAGTGCTCGACCTCAGAAGATGCTTATAGTTATGTTGGCATTATTTATAGGAATTATTTTACCTGTAATTGTCATTTATGTTTTGTTATTGTTTAAATCTAAAGTTGATACGAGCTTGGATTTGAACGCTTTGACAAAATATCCAATTCTTGGTGAAGTTACGATGGCTGATAATGATGAATCGATTCGTAGTATAAGGAACACAATGCTACTTCATTTAAAGCCTGGTCAAAAAGTCATTGCGGTTTGTTCAAAACGTTCTGGTGACGGAAGGACATATATTGCCCATAAACTTGTGGATTCTTTGAACGGCATAGGAAGAAAAACGATGCTTATAGATGCGGATTTCCGTAAGAATAAGACGAATATACATCCAGCAGACATATTGGTTAATCAAGAATTTTTGGCTAAATTGAATCAAATTAAAGCTGAAAATGAATTTGTAATCATTGATACACCGCCATTAGGTAAATATTCTGATGCATTTCATATATCTGGCTTTTTCGATTCTACCATCTATGTGGTTAGGGCTGAAAAAACAGTTAAATCGGATATAATTGCACTTAAGGATGAATCTCGACTACCACAGCTTTTGCTGCTAGTTAATGGTATAGACATGTCAAAAAAGAAATATAAAATATTAAATAAGGATAAGAACAATGGCTAAGATAAATTATTGTAAAGGATTTTTTAAATATCTTCTTTTGTTGATTAGCATTCTTTTGCTTTTTACTGGTTGTATGTCAACGAAGAAAGTCGTTTACCTACAAAATAAGGATGAGGTGGATTGGTCACTTACAAGAAATCTCTATGATGCAAAAATAATGCCCAAGGATATCCTTCAAATTCAAGTGTTTACTATGACACCTGAGGCCTCAGAGCCATTTAATTTGATGAAGGGATTAGCAAGTCAGTCTTCATCAACAACAAATACGGAGAATTCGGTATATAATTATTTGGTAGATAATCAAGGAAACATAGAATTCCCCATTCTTGGCACTGTTCATTTAGGTGGTCTGGGAAAGAATGAGGCTGAGGAATTTCTGAAATCCCAAATTGTGCCTTATATGTCGGAAAGTGAAAATGTTGTTGTCCATGTTCGTATGGTAAACTACAAGTATGCTGTGTTGGGTGGTGTTAATAGTCCAGGTCTTTATACCACTCAGAATGAGAAAGTAAACATATTTGAGGCCATTGCCCAAGCTGGTGATCTGACTACTTTTGCAGAACGTGATAAGATTTTCCTTATTCGTGAGAATAGTGATGGACTTAAAGAGTACCATCAACTTAACATCAATGATGCCAGTATTGTTAGTTCACCTTATTATTATATCCAACAGAATGATATTATTTATGTAGAGCCTAAGAAATCAGAAGCCCGTAATGCATTTTTTTCATCCTCTACTTCTATCTGGTTTACCCTTACCAGTATGTTAATGTCAGTTGCCACATTTATCATTGCTCTCACTAGATAATGTTTTCAAATAACGGAAATAAATGAGAATATCTGTGATAAATGGTTTTTGTTTGCTATAAATTTGCATAATCCATAAAAAGGTTGTACCTTTGCACTGTATTTTCCGGGAAAGTATCACGAAGCCTACTTCACGACACACGGCCTTTGGATTATCAGGGCAAGGAAATATCATGTCGCCATCCTTAAAATCGGTGACTCCGCTGCGCAAAGATACCAGTGTGCAGTGACCCCTAGTTATGTAATTAGTGTAAATGTCAGTTAATAATTTAGGTAACAAAACAAAATCTGGCTTTATCTGGAGCGCATTTGAGTCCTTTTCTGGTCAAGGATTTCAATTTGTGTTCAGTATTATATTAGCTCGCCTCCTTGCACCTGAAGTATTTGGTATTATAGGGATGCTAGCCATATTTATGGCGTTATCCAACTCATTGATCGATAGTGGATTCGGAAATGCCTTAATGCAGAAAAATGATAGAAATCAAACGGACTATTCTACTGTTTTCTACGTTAATCTTTTTATGTCGATTTGCATATATGCTGTGATGTTTTTCGCAGCCCCGTATATTGCAGATTTCTATAATATGCCAGTTTTAGAGGGTGTCACGAGAGTGTTGTCGTTACAAATTATTATTTCAGGGTTGATATTGGTTCAAATAACCAAACTAACTATAGATCTGAATTTTAAGAAACTTACTAAGATAAGAGTTCTATCAACTGTTCTTTCGGGAACCATTGGTGTTTTAATGGCATATAAAGGCTTTGGAGTTTGGTCTTTGGTTGGTCAGTCTTTATCAAATTACTTCTTTCAAATGATTTTGATCTGGTCTTTCTCCCATTGGTTACCGTCTTTATGTTTTTCAAGAGATTCTTTTAATAAGTTGTTTAGATTTGGATCAAAATTATTGATTGCGGGTTTGATAGGGCAAGTTTTTGAAAATATAAATAGTTTAATTATTGGAAAGTTCTATAAACCACAGTTCTTGGGTTATTATACAAAAGCACGTTCTTTGGTTCAATTACCTTCGGCTACGACGACAACTGTGATATATAGGGTATCTTTTCCTGTCTTGTGTAATATTCAAGAAGATGATGAAAGGCTTTCATTAGCTATACACAAACTTATTAGGTTGACATATTTTATAGTTTTTCCGTTAATGCTAGGTTTGTTAGTTGTTGCAGACCCTTTGGTAGAAGTGCTATTGACTTCAAAATGGTCAGCATGTGTACCATATATGCAAATTCTATGTGTATCGATGTCCTTATACCCAATTTGTGCATATAACATTGATGTGTTATTAGTTAAGGGGCACTCCGGTTTACATTTAAAAATAGATATAGCTAAAAAAGTTTTTACTGTTTTGGTGCTTTTTGTAACGGCGTCAATAAGCGTTACTGCAATATGTTTAGGAGGGATTTTAACAGGATTGTTTTCATGGCTTCTTGAGGGTTATTATGGCAGTAAGAAACTTAATTTTAAAATTAAAGATCAAATTAAGGATATATTGCCATCTTTATTTTTATCATTGCTTATGGCTGCTATGATATATCCTATATCCCTATTCAGTTTTCCTGCTATAATTATCCTTGTGGCTCAAATCCTGATAGGTGCAATTGCATATACTCTTCTGTCATATTCTTTTGAAAGAAAACTATTAGTAGAATTTGTGCAGATATTCCGAAATAATAGAAAGTGAAACAATATTGTTATGTTTAGAGAACAGATTCTTAATCCCGTTTTAAATAATCTTACGGCGTGTAAATACAGGAACGCATTTTGTATAGAAGATACATATTATACATATGCCGACTTTGCTGGGCAGGTTGCCAATATTCGCTCTTTGATTCGCCAACGAGATGTTAGGAAAAGACAGGTTGGTCTTGTTACAAATAATGATATCGAAACTTATGCCTCTATCTTTGCGCTTTGGCTTGATGGCTATTGTTATGTACCATTGCATATTAAACAACCAATTGATCGTTGTGAAGACATTATAGAACAGGTAGGTATAGATACGATTCTTGATTCTTCTGCTAAGTCAAGATATAAAGATGCGCTTGTTCTCAAAACCAAGGAAAAAACCACCCCTCTGGATCTTGTGCCTAAGGATAATATTGATGAAAGCGCTTTGGCTTATATCCTTTTTACCTCTGGTAGTACAGGCAAGCCGAAAGGCGTATCTTTATCTCGGGGGAATATTGCTTCATTTGTTGAGTCCTTCTGGGCTTCTGGTATAAAACTGACATCAGAAGATCGTTGCCTTCAGTGTTTTGATTTGACGTTCGATGTGTCGGTTCAATGTTATTTGGTATCATTGATTAGTGGTGCGTGTGCTTATACTGTGCCTTACGGTGAAGGAAAGTATTTATATGTAGCAGGTCTTATTGATGATTATAAACTAACCTTTGCTGTGATGGCTCCATCGATGCTTCGCTATATGCAACCATTCTTCACTCAGATTGATATGAGTTCATTAACAAAGATGATATTAACAGCAGAGGCATGTCCAAAGAATTTATTAGAGACTGCCTATAAATATTGTAAGAATGTTGAATTGTATGATTTTTATGGTCCGACTGAAACAACAATATATTGTACGTTCTATAAATTAAGTCGTGATAGTTTTAACAAAGAATTGAATGGCATAATTTCAATAGGTAAACCATTAAAGAATTGTATTGGCCTTGTTTTGGATGAAAATGGAAGAGAACTACCAAACGGTGAGAAAGGCGAATTATGCATTGCTGGTGCACAGGTTACACCAGGCTACTGGAGAAATGACGAGAAGAATTCCAACTCATTCTTTGAAAAAGATTATAATGGCGAAACACTTCGTTTTTATCATACTGGCGACTTGTGCTATAAGGATCAAGATGGTGATATCATGTATCTAGGCCGTATAGATAATCAGGTTAAAGTCCAAGGCTATCGTATTGAATTAGGCGAGATAGAATACCATGCCAGAGAAGCTATAGGTAGGAATGTAGTATGTATTGCTAATAACGAAGACGGTATAAATGTCTTATATTTGTTTGTTGAGGGTGTACCTGTAGAAACAAAACCTCTTTTAGATTACATGAAGAGTAAGATGCCCCATTATATGATACCTTCTCATATCAAGTTTATTGAGTCTTTCCCTCTTAATAGTAGTGATAAAATAGATAGGCCTAGAATAAAGAAAGAAAATTGTAATCAATGATTGACAGACTAAAAAAGGATGATTGTTGTGGGTGTAATGCGTGTGGTGACGTATGTCCTAAAGGTTCCATCTCTTTCCAAACGGATGATGAAGGTTTCTTAAATCCTGTAATTGATCATCAGACATGTATTGACTGTGGCCTGTGTGAAAAAATCTGCCCATCCATAAATGTCGCGAAAATAAAGCAGAACGATTTCGAGGAACCTGTTTGCTTTGCGGCAGTACATAAAAATCTCGAAGTACGTTTTGATAGTACATCAGGGGGGGCGTTTTCTGCATTTGCTAGAAAGGCTTATATGCAGCATTCATATGTTGGTGGAGCTATATGGAATGAAGATTGGAGCGTTTCTCAATTTATTTCCAACAATAAAAAAGATCTCGAGAAGCTTAGAAGTTCTAAATATATTCAGAGTGATGCAAGAGGGTTTTACAGGCAGGTTAAAGAACTCTTAGATGCAAGCGAGAAAGTATTATTATGTGGCACCCCATGCCAAATCGCTGGACTCAAATCCTTTTTACGGAAGGATTATGATAATCTCATTACTATTGATTTTATATGCCAATATGTGAATTCGCCTTTTATCTGGAGAAAATATATAGATTATATTGAAGAAGAGCATCATTCTAAGGTAGTATATATAAAAGATAAAAATAAAGAAATAGGATGGCGTACGCTGTGTAATAAAGTGGTTTTTGAGAATGGTGATGTAATTTATGATACGAAAGATGAAAATCATTTCCGTCGTTGCTATATGCAACTTGGTATCGCCTCCAGACCTTCTTGTTACAATTGCAAATTTAAAGGTTTCCCCCGTATTGCTGATATTACAATAGCAGACTTTTGGGGTGGGGAAAAATATCTACCTAAAGAGTTTGATAATAATTTAGGCACATCATTGATTATGTTCAATTCTCGAAAGGGGCTTGATTATTTTGATGATGGTGTTAAGAAATACCTTAATGTATTAGAAACAAAGGTCGAGAATACTTTGAAGGGTAATGCTGCTTTGACAGTATCATTTCATCCTCAAATTAAATTTAGTAGAAAAAAGTTTTATGAGGATTTGAGAAAGTCTGATATTAAAACAGTTGTTGATGATTATATTGCCACTTATAAACAGAAGAAGTTTGATGCAAAGCTTTTGTTGATGACAATAGCTAAGTTTTGCTGGCGAGTAGTAAAAAGTAGTGGCTTAAGTATTCCTACTTATTATCGCAATATTAAATACAATTTCTTTAGTCGTCGAGTTTCTACAAATATTCTTAAGGGCAATTATCTGATTATTTATCCACATACACTTATCCAAATACATAAGGGGGCTCATATGAATGTAGGAGGATTTGTTCAAATTGGCCTTAATTATTTCAGAACAGAGAAGAAATACACAAAAATACTATTATGGAACAATGCTTTATTTGATATTCAGGGTGATTATTCTTTCTTCTCTGGATGTGATATTCAGGTATTCAATAATGCCAAATTCACAGTTGAAGGCGGTGGAGATACTAATATGAACGCAGAGATAGTGTGTGGAAAGGAAATTACATTCCAGAAGCACGTTTTCATAGGTAGAAATGTGATCATTCGTGATACAAATGGAGAGCATTTTCTCTCTCGTCAAGGTTATAAGACTTCAAGACCTGTAGTTTTGGGAGTACATGCATGGATTTGTGATAGAGCAACCATAATGCCAGGGGTTCATGTGAAACCTGGTGGAATTGTAGGCGCATGTAGTTTTGTAACATCAGATGTCCCTTCATTTTCAATTGTAAGTGGCAATCCTGCTAAGGTTGTTGATGAGGAGGTATATTGGAAAGCGTAAAGATAAACATAAAAGATGTAATATAATGGAAGAAAAATTATTGGATATTTTCCGGAAGATATTTACTGATGAAAATCCTGAGAACATTACAATAGATTCTGAATTTAGAGAATTTGAACAATACTCTTCTCTCACTCAGATGGAATTAATAGAAACCATTATGAATGAGATGAAAGTACAGCTAAAGTTGCGTCCATTTATTAAAGCAGAAACAATTGGAGATGTCTTAGAGATTATTTTGGATCAGTCTTAATCCTCGGCGAGATGAAAGATATTATAACTGTTACTTCCCCTTTACTTCCAGATTTAGGGAAGTTTAACGAAATGTTGAAAGACATTTGGAATCGCAAATGGATAACCAACAACGGATATTATCATAAACAGTTGGAGTCTGCTCTTGCTGATTATCTGAAAGTACCATTTGTGAGTTTGTTTACTAATGGAACTTTACCATTAATTACGGCTTTGCAGGCACTTAGAATTACTGGTGAGGTTATTACGACGCCATATAGTTTTGTTGCAACAACCCATGCTTTGTGGTGGAATGGCATCAAACCTGTATTTGTTGATATTGAAAGGAATACCGGTTGCATAGATCCCAATAAAATAGAAGCAGCGATTACTCCCCAAACAACTGCAATCATGCCTGTGCATGTATATGGGAAACCATGTGACATTAATGCTATACAAATGATTGCTGATAAGTATGGCTTAAAAGTGATTTATGATGCAGCTCATGCATTTGGAGTAGAAGTTAATGGTGAATCTATTCTAAAAGCAGGTGATATGTCAACTTTAAGTTTCCATGCTACAAAGGTATATAACACTATAGAGGGTGGGGCGATGGTGATGCATGATGAAAAAACGAAAAAGCGTATCGATTATTTAAAGAACTTTGGATTTGCAGGTGAAACAGAAGTTGTTGCTCCGGGAATTAATTCTAAAATGGATGAAATGCGTTCTGCGTATGGATTGCTTAATTTGAAACAGGTTGATGCTGCTATCGAAGCTCGTCATCAGGTTGCGATCAAATATCGAGAGGCTTTAAGAGGTGTTGAAGGTATTGAGTTCTGGGATGATATGTTAGGAGTAAAACATAATTATAGTTATTTCCCAATTTTTGTTGATGCAAAGAAATACGGTATGACCCGCGATGAACTATATTTTAAAATGAAAGAACAGAATGTATTGGGTCGTCGTTATTTCTATCCATTGATAAGCTCTTTCAGTACCTATCGTGGTTTGCCGAGTGCTGCTCCTGAAAATCTACCTGTTGCTACGAAGATTGCCAATGAGGTAATTTGTTTACCAATGCATCATGAATTAAGTGAGGGTGACATCAATCGTGTTTTAGATTGTGTCCTAAAAAAGAAATAATGAAACACCCCCTTATCAGTGTTCTTGTTCCTATCTATAAGATAGATCGTTATCTAGGAATCTGTGTCGAGAGTCTGCTCAATCAGACTTACAAGAATCTGGAGATTATCCTTGTAGATGATGGTTCTCCTGACCGTTGTCCTGAGATTTGTGACCTTTATGCCTCAAAAGATGATCGCATAAAGGTGATTCACAAAGAGAACGGTGGGCTTGTCTCTGCCCGTAAAGCTGCATTGATGGCTGCTAAGGGAAGTTATATTGGTTATGTAGATGGTGATGACTGGGTAGGCCCTGGTTTTTACCATTCTCTCTATAGTTCCATCAAGGAAAGTGATGCTGATATTGCGATAGCAGGTTTTAGCAGGGATTTGTTTTCGAGCACGAAGAATATCCTGAATGCCATTCCATCTGGCGTTTATGAGGGCGAAGCCCTTGATGCGATAAAGAAGCAAATGATTGCAGATGGAGCCTTCTATCGTCATGGTATCACCACCTATCTGTGGAATAAGCTGTTCAAGCGCGAAGTTATTGAAAAATACCAGATGGAGATGGATAACCGAATCACCATTGGTGAGGATGCTGCTACTGTTTATCCTGCCATTATGGCGAGCAGGAAGATTGTGATAACCGACAATTGCGCTTATCATTATCGCCAGCGTGAAGACTCCATGCTGAAGATAGCTACAAACCATAACAATGAATACCTGAAAGTGATGTATCTTCATGACTATATGAAGCAGTCGCTTAAAGGATGGTCTGAGGAATATGATTTGTTGCGTCAAACGGAGGATTTGATACTGAGTACCTTTATCATCCGTTCGGGTGGTACGTTAAAAGATGATGGTGGCCCTGCCAATTTCCCTTTTGCCGTTGATTTCTCTGGTAAGAAACTGGCCGTTTATGGTGCAGGCACCTTTGGTCAGCAATTGGTAAGGCGTTTAAAGAACGAGAACCAATGCACAATCACAACTTGGGTGGATGATGATTATTGGGAATATCGTCGCTGTTGCATGGATGTTGACCCCATAGAGCAGATTTGCAAGGTAGAGTATGATGCCATTGTGATAGCTCTGATAGACCCTGTACAGATAGAAAAGATAAAACACCTGTTGTATGACTATGGTGTTGAGGAAAAAATGATAATAACCGTCTCTTCAAGCCAAGAACAAAGAGACAAAGCATTAAAATTATATTTGAAAGAAGCGTATGAAATCAGTGAAGGACTCCATTCTTAAGGCCCCATTGGGCAAGACTTGGCTCTTCTGGATGGGCCAAGCTGGTTTTATTATTAAGAGTGCTGAGGGTAAGTTACTGGGCATAGACCTCTACCTCTCAGAGTGTGTAGAGCCAGTAGAAGGCCATGTGGGCTATCATCGTTTGATGCCTCAAATATTAGCCCCTGCAGAGTTGAAACTTGACGTGGTTATTGCTACCCATTTCCATCGCGATCATTTTGACATTGATGCAATGCCCCAGTTGATGGACAATGGAAAAACGCAACTCTTCTGTGCATACGATTGTCAGGATGATGTGGAGAACTTGAAGATAGACAAACAACGTGTACAATTTGTAAAACCTGATGAAAGCTATGACTTCGCAGGATTCCATATCGACTTTATCCATTCAGACCATGGTGCAGGTGCACCTTTAGAAGCAGCTCCTATTATAACAGTTGACGGTAAGCGTATTCTTGAAACAGGCGATACCTCACTGCATTTAGACTGGAAAGACGAGTATCTGAAAGCAGGTGCTCTTGATGTGCTGATAGCACCAATTAATGGCGCTTACGGTAATCTGAATGAGCAGGAGAATGTTGACTTGACTGCTGCATTGAAGCCCGAGCTGACAGTGCCTTGTCATTTCGGAATGTTTGCTTCACATGGGGGGCATCCCGGTTTATGGAAAGAGTTGCTGGAGCAACAGCAACCTGATCAGGCCTATAAGCTCTTTACTATGGGTGAAGGATTAGAAATATAGAAGCAAAACTAAAATAACAAGAATATTATGGCTAAAGATTTTAAAGGTAAGAAGCTGCTGATACTGGGTGCAAATCCCGAAACGGCTAACCTTGTTAGGGTTGCACAAGAAATGGGTGTTATCACCATTGTAACGGACTATGATAGCAATGCACCTGCCAAGAAGGTAGCTGATATCAGCTATGACATCAATGGTATGGATGTTGATGCTATTTGTGAGATGGCTCGTAAGGAGCAAGTAGATGGTGTTATGGTTGGTGTGGCAGATGTTCTTGTTCAGCCATATCAGCAGGTATGTGAAAAGCTTGGACTTCCATGTTATGCAAATGCGAAGACTGCTGCTGTATTCAACAATAAGCGTCTGTTTAAACAGACATGTGCTGAATATGGTATCGAGGGTATCCCAGAGTATTCACTCGAAGACAAGAATTCTATCGTATATCCTGTTATTGTAAAGCCTGCTGATAGCAATTCCGGTAAGGGTATTACTTTGGTAAGACATCGTAGTGAATTGGATGATGCAGTTGCACGCGCAAAGGCTGAGTCTCGTACTGCTACTGTTCTTATTGAGCGCTACATGGAGTGTAGTGATGTCAGCATCTATTACACCATCGTTGATGGCAAGATTTACCTTTCTACGCTTTCAGACCGTTATACACTTCGTACGGATACCAGTGCTACA
>Ga0326513_10003943_pt1 | contig 10693 bp, 8 predicted proteins | sample 2_2465_0518_D_FD_203654 | JGI IMG/M metagenome (GOLD analysis project Ga0326513, IMG submission 203654) | Bovine rumen microbial communities from UC Davis, California, United States - 2_2465_0518 | ecosystem: Host-associated > Mammals > Digestive system > Stomach > Rumen | place: USA: California... | reverse complement strand
TTAGTCACATATTGACGGATGATGTCACAGGAACACAGGTTCTCCAGCTGCTTCGTGAGTAAACCGCTTGACTGGACTTTTAACTTCTCTGCAATTTCGTTACGTGTCATTCCTTGCCTGCTCTTGGTCAGCGTCTCAACTATTCTCATATACATTTCAGGCTTCTTGTACAGCGAAGCATACAGACGGCGGTATTCTTTACTCAGCTCAGAGTTTTTGCTGAAGTAGAGTCGGTCAATGTTCTGTGCCAAATTTTCCCGATGTCGTAGCAGACTCAGGTAGAAGGGGATGCCTCCCATTATCATGTATGTCTCCACAATTGCCTGTCGTGACCAATGGATACCGATGGTGTTCAGATATGCCTCAGTTTCCAGCAGTGTGAACTGACGGAGATAGATGGAGCTGGTGATGCGGTCGTGAAGTCCACCTTTGTCGTTGATGATATTGTCAATCATCCACGAGGTGGCTGAACCGCATACTATCATAATAATGTCTTTATGAAGTGCTGCCCACGTATTCCAAAAATGTCCCAGAACTCAGCCTTGCTCGAAGCACAAATGTCATCAAGCTGCTGTATCTCTTTGGTTCTTCCGATAAAGTCCTTGTCCATAACTGATGCGATTTGATGCTGCAAATATACAAAAAAATATTGGTTATCCGTTTCCAAAACTCAAAAATTTTAAGAGTTTTGGAAAAATATAACGATATAATTTTCCAAAACTGCATTAGAAAGTGAGATTTGGAACGTTATAAGATGCCAAAAGTGAAATGTTAGTTTTGAGCACTAAATCTTATTATGACAGTTCCATTCTTAATCAGGCGATACAGATTCATAGAAATGCAGATTGGTAATGCTACTATACCGATGGCAAGAGAGATTGCCAGTTTGATGCCCATGAAGATGAGCATGGTCAGACAACCGCCGATGCAAATCATGTTGTTCAGAAAGCCGGAGAGGATGGAGAGACCACAGAAGAGAGCAGCCATCGCATAGCCGTCGAAGATACGCCCATCAGGTATGTTGTCGAATACCAGATTGAACCTGTATCCGATAGCGAAGAGCATAGCATAAGTAGCCAGACGCATAAAAGCCTCACGGAAGGCACGTGCCTCGTTGTTGTCGCTGAATACCAGGGAAAGGATGCTTTCCATTCACTTGAAAACCGTCATGTTCATTGTTGTCATCATAGTCGTAAATACTTTGTTTGAAGTTTGTAAATGTGAGTTGAGCCATATCCCTTTTGGAGTATTTCTCTCCGTCTGGATGTAGGCCGACACGTTATCGTGCCTCACATGAACTGGGCATGTAATGTGTCCGGCCTAACGCCCGATGGAGGATGTCCGCTCGGAGTGGTGAAGGAACGTCAACTCAACCGCAGGGCATTGCAATGGATCTGAGAGAGCTTCAAGATGCGAATCGGCAACAGCAGCGGGAAGTGACCGACGAGCGTGCCCATCGAGCGGATTAAGCAAGGGGAGTTTTTCGGATTTCTGAACGATGCTGACCGTGAGGGGATATTTGACATTCTGGAGACATCGGACATCTTCTCTACGAAACAGAAGAAACGTTACGGCATTCGCCCCGTTAAAAGCATTTGTTTATATCGCCATTCCCCTTGTGTCGGAGGATGATGTGCGAAGGATGACCTGATAATAAATGATGTTGGTAATTCGGGTGCAAAGATACAAAAATTATTTGAAAACTGTGGTAAAATGCAAAAATTTAAGTTGCAAAATGTGGTAAAATGCATGTTTTGAGCCTATAAAGTGTGCTAAAATGCGACGAAGATAATTATATCAAAATTAATATATTTACAAAATTATGAGTGTTTAGAACTTTGCTAACAAGCTTTCTATTGCAGCTTTCAAGGCTTTGAGGTCATCATTCACCACAGAAACGATAATTTCCTCATCACACTGAAGTCTCATCACGATGGCATTGAAAGCCATCACCCCTGTCGGTGAAGTCATGTAGTCATCCACGGTTTTCCTTTCTCCGCTCCATTGCTCAATGAGGGAGACAGACTCCATAATTTCTTCAAGTCTGTCGTGTATCGTGGCGCTCTGACTATACATAGATAACGTCATTTTGAATGTTGGCCTTGAACAAGGGGCGAAGGGAGTCACGGAACCTTACCAAGTCCACTTCGCAGCCGAACAGAGTCTTCAGAGCCTCCCTCAACTCATACATCAGAGAAAGGGAAGGTTTCCTTACCTCTACTACAATGTCAATATCGCTCTGTTCGGTATTCTCGTTTCTGGCAACAGATCCGAAAATGCCGAGTTTTTCAATTCCGTACTTCATACCGAATTTGGCCTTGAAGTCTTTTAGCTTATTGATGCAGTCTTACAGTATCAGCATATACTCACGATTTTTGTGCAAAAATACACTTTTATTTCCATAATTCCAAATAATCGCGTAAAAATCGATAAAAATGAGGTCTTTTGGTCGTTCTGTGATATATGGCAGGTTAAAATTTGCATGAATGAAACTTTTGTTGTACCTTTGCAGCGGTTTTAACCAAGTGCAATAAATGGTTACGGCTATTTTCAATGCACTCTAAAAGGAAATGACAAGTCTGTCTCTTGCGCAAGGGTCAGGCTTATTTTTGTATTATGGTCATGATAAGGGGGAAGTCGCCAGTCAGGTGGTTGGCTCTGCCATCTGTGAATGTTGGGAGCAAGCATCATCTGAAAGGGGTGTCAAATCAGTATTACGTGAAGCATTCAAGCAGGCATCCGAGGCTCTGGATGCAAAAGCCGACATGCTCAGCCACGTAGATATACTTTGGGAGCGCTACTATCATTCAGATTCTTGACATTGATAACATCTACCGTATCCTTAAGGATGCGGCAGATGATTTCATGCCAAATTGGGAATAGACAAAAACTAAGGTGTCCTCTTTGATGCTATCCCGAACTCAGGTGATAAGATTATTGACAAGGTTTATCCTCTTCCTTATATGGGTACAGGATGCAGAGGAGTTTTATCGGTCTGTTCCGAAACGCCGACCACCCCGTATTTATCAGGATAGGCCGTATAGAATTAGGTGTAGTAACCGCCCTCGAACTCCTTGCGGAATCCTGCCGACAGCCAGGGATATTCGATGCGTGTCACATTCACTTTCCTTGACATGTCGTATATCCCGCATTTCCCTGCACACAGAGGGTCAGACCCTTTGTGTTCATGAACTCAAGCCAATTTGGAAGTATTGAGAGTAAGCCAGAATTTATAGGAAAGATTCATTATTGTAGCAGAAAATACTTAATTCTTATGGTGATTTCGTTATTTTTTTGTATCTTTGCCACTGATTTCATTTAAATATTGTCGTTCTTTGACATTTTGATTTGTGATTAGCTGAATTTGCTTCACCCCAATAGGGTCTTAAACAACGGAACCGATATGCTGAGTATTCGCCTGTTCGTTGTGATTAGCTGAATTTGCTTCACCCCAATAGGGTCTTAAACAACCGACACCTCCCAATTCTACGGTTGTCGTACGTTGTGATTAGCTGAATTTGCTTCACCCCAATAGGGTCTTAAACAACTAGACATATAGTTAATATAATCTTTTCTTTGTTGTGATTAGCTGAATTTGCTTCACCCCAATAGGGTCTTAAACAACTAATTAAAAAAGATATTCGCGTTACGCTGCGTTGTGATTAGCTGAATTTGCTTCACCCCAATAGGGTCTTAAACAACTTAAACAGTTCCAAATATCTTTTAATTCTAGTTGTGATTAGCTGAATTTGCTTCACCCCAATAGGGTCTTAAACAACTTAAACAGTTCCAAATATCTTTTAATTCTAGTTGTGATTAGCTGAATTTGCTTCACCCCAATAGGGTCTTAAACAACGTTTCGTGCCGACGGGTATACCCATAACCGGTTGTGATTAGCTGAATTTGCTTCACCCCAATAGGGTCTTAAACAACTTCTTGTTTATTGTTGTTTGTTAGAGTTGTGTTGTGATTAGCTGAATTTGCTTCACCCCAATAGGGTCTTAAACAACAAAAGGCCGCGCCTCCCGGCGAAGCCTTCGTTGTGATTAGCTGAATTTGCTTCACCCCAATAGGGTCTTAAACAACTGCAATTTGATTGCAAGGAAGATTGGGGAAGTTGTGATTAGCTGAATTTGCTTCACCCCAATAGGGTCTTAAACAACGGGAATAGAGAGGGGATGAGGGGCGGGCAGGTTGTGATTAGCTGAATTTGCTTCACCCCAATAGGGTCTTAAACAACCAAATCCTCTTTCGTGACTACATCGCCACGTTGTGATTAGCTGAATTTGCTTCACCCCAATAGGGTCTTAAACAACACAATTGGTGTAATTCTCTGAAATAGAGAATGATATGTGAAGAATTAGAAAAGAAAAAAGACCAGGGTGATAGAGATGGATTTTGCTTGTTAGGGCAAAATCCATCTTCCTAAAATAGTTCAAGTTGTTGGTATGGGGCATTGGGACGCACCTCTTTCTTGCAATAGAATATTTCTATGTCTGCAAACTGTTTGTCGGTTATGCACATGATGCCTACATTCCCATGCTCAGGCAGGAGCGACTTCACTCTTTTGATGTGTACTTGTGCATTGTCCATACTGGCACAGTGACGCACATAGATAGAGAACTGGAACATGGTGAATCCGTCGCTCATAATGTCCTTACGAAACTTGGCCGCAATCTTGCGGTCTTTTTTTGTTTCTGTAGGCAAGTCGTAAAGCACTAATACCCACATGACTCGATATTCGTTAAGTCGTTCAATCACACTACTACGGGATAAGCAATTTTTCTCAATTCTCCATTGAAGCATTTAGCAAGGCTGGCAGTGGTTTGGGATACTGCTATCATGAGAGGGCTGCGCTTTCCATTGATCCATACATCCACTACTGGTATGGAAAGCAGTTCGCGCTTGATGTCTGTTGTCAATTCTTCAGGTATAGGTTTTTTTTTCATCGTGTCGATTACGACTTGGTCAACGAAGGGACGATAAGGTTCCATGATATCGTCTGCCAGACAGTAGGGGTTGTAGCGGTTGTGATGGTGAATGCCCGATACTGGCAGCAGACCACTCATGACCAGAGCCCTTGCTACGGTAGCACGCAGAATGGCGTAGCCATAGTTTAGCAGGTTGTTGGGGACAGCCCCTTCTGGGGCACGAATGAAATCTGGGTTATCTTGGAATAAGTTTTTCCAGTAGAAAGCAGCAGCCCGTGCCTCATAGTTGTCGGGGTCTCCACTCTTCACGTCGCGTGCCCATACAAGCATGTTGTTTGCAGAGACATTGCTGTTGTTCTTTCTGAGGACAGCAGCCTGGTTTTCTATTTTGTATTTGATAGTCTGCTGCCATAGTTGCTTCTTGAGTGGCAGTGAGGCATCCAGCTGGTTTCGGAAGCGTTCGTTGTAGAGAGTATTGCCATGCAAGGGCATGAGTAGTCCTGTAGGCATTCGTTTTTCGTTACACGTTATCAGGGCTGTGCTGTTGGCAAGCAGGGCAGCGATTACTCCTTGTGTGATGGTTATACGTGGATGGTCGAGTACGACGATTCCTATGTCCTCAATAGGAATCGTTCGTACCGACTGCGACTTAATGATGTCTGGTAAGTCATCTGCTGTTTCCACTTCTGGCAGTTTGATGACAAGTTGTTTGTTAGTCGTTGACAGATAGGCTGGATTGCCGAAATAGAGTGTTTTCTTAATCATTGCTTGTAGATTTTCGTTACTTCCCCAAGTCGGTTAATTTCCAACTTCATGCATTGTTGCTTAATCATTATGCCCGACCATGTCTTTTCTGCCTTGTTGTTTGCTCCGAGTTCCTTTGGATTCTCAATAGGGTATGCTATGGAAAATGGGATAAAGAAGCACTGGTTTCCTGTTGAGGAAACCATCTTATACACCCGGCTCAAATTATGGATACCATCCACATGCTCGCCTTCCTCAGGAATATATACCAAATCGTTAGGTGACAGCGTAAACAATAATTTCTTTCCGTCTGCCCCCTCTTCAGGTGCCACGGACAATCCATTCTTCAATCTTTCCACAGCCTCATTGAAAGGGATACTTTTGAAATCTCTGTTTCCGTCAGTATCTGCGTATACTGCAAAGTACAGATTTGTTCCCTTGTCGGCTTCCACATACTTCTTTCTTTTATTGCCAGTCTCTCCGACGGAAAATTTCATACCCAAGGCTTCCGCCACTCTCACTTTCAGAATGGGTTTGTGGCCCTTTCCGTTGTTGAGCAACTTGATGTTGCGATTCATCGTTTCGATGCCGTCAGGTGAGAAAGCAATCTTGGGGTCATTGCCGTTGTTCTCAAGATGACGGAGCAGGATAGCTCTGATGCCGCTGTCTGTCACTTTCTCTATTTTCTTTTTGTCAAAGCTTGTGTCAAGGACGTTGCGAGTTGCAGACAATTCTGCCTTTTCTGGCAAATAATACACTTCTACTTTGCTGATTTCCTTACCATTGGCCATATATTTCCTGTCTTTGAAATATCGCAGTATGATTTTCTCGTCGAATCCCTTATACATTCCAATGACCTCCTTGATGGCTGCGCGAATGTCCTTGTCTTTTATCTGATGCCAGTCTTTGAGGGCTTCCGCGAGTCTTACCTTCTTGACCTGCTGTAATCTGACGGCACCAGATACGGTGGCCTTGTGAAGTGACTTGCGGATGGCCCATCCGTCGCCACTCTCTTGCTTTTCCAATACTTTCTTTCCGTTGACGTAGTGCCAATAGTGGTTCGTCATGCGGGTGATGACTCGCAGGTTCTGCTTGAAGCTAACGATGATGGAGCCCAATTCTGCTCTTGCGTCTTGCGTAAACGTGGGCCAGGGCTTCTTAAACTGCCACACATAGTTGCCGTATGCGTCGGTCTTGACTTTATCACAAAGCTTATGCTGAAGGTCATAGCGGGTGTCTTTCTCAGATGCCAATGCCGACTTGTTGTTTAGGTAGTTCACGTGGCTACGGGTAGCACAAGCGATGACTATAGCGTCCATAGCATGATGACGATGGTCAATGCGCTTTTTGCTGAAACCTTGGGATATTGCGATGGGAACATTTATCTGGAAATACCGTTTGCCGTTCTGATTGACCCACTGGCCATAGTCGTTAGTGCCAGTGATTTGGTTAAGTCGCTCGAATCTTGGAGCAACGATGTCGTTCCAAACGTCGTTCATGCCCCAGTCTTTTTTCAGGCGGTCAGTAATGTTGCCGTTAGTGGAGATGACATTCTTGGATACAGCCTCTGTCTCTCCCTCCTCCCTGACGAGTTTTGAGAGAATTTCGATAGTCTTTCTGGCAATGTAGCGGCTGTCGTTGAGCTGCCGCTCTATAAAGCCGTCGGGGATGTCCTCCATCAGCAGCTTCTGCATCTTTGTACGGTTTTTAGCATAGTGTTGCCTGACAAACTCCTCATATTGCTCCTTGGAGAATATCTTGATCTGACCTCCGAGGTTGCCTTCAATGATTCTTCCTCCTTCCTTGACGATGAACTCATAGCCCAGCATTCTGTCTTTGAGCTTGTTGACCTCGCTCTCACAGATGACCTTGTTGCTCAGGGAGTCGTCGAAGTAGCGCGACTGGGGTATGACGTGCTCAATTTCGTAGGCTGGTGTGAACAGTTTCGAAAGTGGGATGGTTTGTCCAGTGTAGGGTGACTTGTACTTCTGTTCCAGCCAGAGCCTGTATCTCTGCATGTCTGACTTGCTGACGCTCTTAGAGGGATTGCCGAGGCTGTCGGCAATGAGGAGGATGTCATCGGGAACATCCTCTTTGTCGTTCAGGGCAGCCTCTTCATAGATTTTCAGAATCTCCTGCTGGCTTGGCGAGTGGGGACGTACATTCTCAATATCGTATTCCGGATTGACAAATTCCTGCAGCAGGAGCCTGATGCGCTGATTAGTCCGTTCGTTGCGGCTAATGTTCTCCGACCGCTTCTTGCGTTCGTTGGCATTGGCCTTCATATCACGCCCCATTTCGACATGCACCTCTGCGATTTTCCCGTAAGTACTCCAAATGTCACGGACTACTCTAAGCATCTCTTGCAAAACCGACTCTACAATAGGATTGCGTAGGGAGTGCTGTTTGAGCACACAGCGGAGATAGTCATCGATATTTTCTGGCTTTTCCCATCTTTCTGTGTCGCTTGTCTCAGAATGCCTGTCGTACACCACATAGCAGGCGAGCCATAGTGGCAGGAACTTGAAGTCGGCAATGCTTTGCAGGCGTATGGTCTTCTCTCTTACTCTGTTGGCAATAGTGTCGTCAGCGATTCCGTCAATGATGTGTTCTATGCGTGACAGCGTATGAGGGGCTATGGCTTCAGCATTCCAGTATCTACCTGCCCGCATTAATGGGAGCAACTTTTTAATGGCCTTTTCAGAGTAGGCTCCGAAGTCTGAAGGGAAAGGCTTTATCTTCGCAAATGCCATCACGAATGATTCTGAATCAAGCCGGTTCTGTATCGCAAACGAGGCAAGGGCTTTTTTGAGTTCTATCATATCGTCCACAGAATAGAGAATATGCCACAGTGCCTGCTCTTGTTGTCTGCTAAGTTCTGGTTTTCCGTTGACTTTTGCAAGGCATTTCAAAATGTCATAGCGTGTCTCGTTGCAAGGGTATGACTTGTCCTCTACGTAGTTCCATCGGTAGTTGGCAGCTTCCTTGCCGATGCCGAAAGGCTTATATTTCAGTAATTGCTCCTGGGTGATGCTATCGCGCTCGTTAAGCCATTCATATAGACTACAGACTTCGTCTTCGTTCTTTAGGAATTCAGAGGTGACATCGACGTTTATCTTCAGCTTGCCGTTTACATTCTTCTCTTTCTGATAGATTCTGAGATTCTGTATAAACTGCCAAAGTCGGAATTCCTGAAATAGCGGATTCGACTTCGGGATACACTTGATGGGTTTGTGTAAAATCTCTCCCGTCTCCTTATTTATATATTGGTAATGTTCGTATGGACAATCTGCTATCTCGCTCTTTTTGCTTTTCAACGGGCGTTGGTAGAAAATAATGTCGTTGACGAAGAAATCTGTGAAGTCCTTTCCTTGAAGCGATTCAATATGTGCATCGTTGTTCTGGTATAGTTCTTTGATGCATTTGAAATACATATCACGATTGCTTAGTTCAGGGATGAATTCTTTCTGCTTGTCAAGAATGGCTATCAGCTCTTTCTTGTAGTAGTCTCTCTCGATAACCCTGACCAGCTTTCCCTTGACTTTAATGTCTGGCTGTGACAATAATGAATCGTATATAAACTCACCCACCTGCTTGCCACTCTCTTGAATGGCATTTTCTGAACGCTTTTTCATCAGTGTCCAGTCATCAGGCTTTGGGTCTCTGAGTTTCAACGACTCATTGCCATTCTTGTCGATATTGGTTGTGACAATCAGTTCCACCTTGTCGCCCACATTCCGTGGCGGCACAGGGCCAGACTTTCTCTGAACAGCCCCGTTCTCGTATGTGATTTCATACCAGAAGATACCACGGCGCTTCTTGTCTTCTTCGCCTTTAACGATTTCACTCACCTCGAGCACCTTGTATTCCTCGTTCTTAGGCGTAGCCAGTTCGTCCTCTTCACCGCGAAGCTGATAATAGCCTCGTTTGGTGTTGAAATTGAGTATGATCCATGCCAGCTCGTCTCTTCTGATTGGCTTGGTGAGGGCCTTTTTTCGCAGATAATATATAGTCCAGTCGTAAGGCACTTTTTTCCCGTTGGCCACCAGTTGAGGCTGTGCTTTTGCAAAATCAGCTAACATCTCATTAAAGGAATCCTTGAAGATAAAATCATTCTTCCCGCTGGCATTTTTTCTGTAAGGGAGCAGTGGCTCTCCGTGGTCTTTAAACTTGCCCGGATGCTCTGAGAAATCTATCTCATCTTTGAAATGGTCAGGCAAGAATGCTAAGATGTTCAATACTCTGAGAAGTCTTTCCCTTCTCAACTCTGCACGTTCGTAAAGTCTGCGGGTTCCACGGAAACCTGTTCTTACAGAGGCTGCTGATTGTAGGGTGCCCGCCTCAAACTCACTTTGGGTTCTGGCATCCATTGGGATAATTCGGCTTCCTGCTTTGATTATACGCTTTTGTTCGTCATCAATCAATGCCCAGCCGATGCTGTTTGTTCCAAGGTCAAGACCAAGAATATTTCTCATATTATGATGTTTTTAGTTATAAACAAATAAATTATGGCACAAAATTAGGAAAAATTCTTCAGATATTTTGTGTTTTTAAAGAAAAAAGTGTAAATTTGCAGCGAATTTAGCTAATCACAATAAGGATTATTCCGTTGTGAACATTACGGGCGGGGTGACTCGCCCTTATTGTTTGATTTCCATACTCGTTAATGATCATCGCGGACTCACGGCCCAATGCACTTGGAATTTTCATACTAGAGCACACCTGGCTGCCAAAAAAACGGCTTTTGCACTATGCGAATGCAAATAATCGCCCAAACGCTTGCATTCCGCCCGAAAATTTCGTATCTTTGCACCTGGTTTTTAATTCAAGGAGGACACTATGCCGCGTAAGACAGACGGAATGCTTTTCGAACTGCACCCTCGCCCCACCGAAGGCGAGGATGGCAAACCGCTGCTCTATGCCCGGCCGGCGGCCAACCTGAAGCGGACGATGAAGGACGTGGAGCTTTTCTGTGAATTCCGGGGCGTGAACAGCGCAATGGTAGGGATTGCCTTCGA